>Ga0335072_10002895_pt1 | contig 26224 bp, 20 predicted proteins | sample Lox_Sample_21_FD_206725 | JGI IMG/M metagenome (GOLD analysis project Ga0335072, IMG submission 206725) | Soil microbial communities from Loxahatchee National Wildlife Refuge, Florida, United States - Lox_Sample_2.1 | ecosystem: Environmental > Terrestrial > Soil > Wetlands | place: USA...
GGGCTTGCGCCCGGCTCCCGGCTTGCGTTGATACTTCCGACCCGCCGCCCGTTTGACCACCGGAATCAGGGGCTCGACCTTAGACCATAAGGCATCCGAAACAGTCCATGATCTGATCTGTGCCATCGCAAGCCGCATCTTCGCCCATGTCCGGCCCTCACGGACAAGATAATCCGCGGGGAGAACCAAGTCTGGCACTATTTACGGATAAACTCTTAAGAGGTCCCGGCTGAGAGCCGGCTCAAGGCTCGCTCGGCGCTGTGATCGTGAAGTTCTCACCTGGGTCCTCCCACTTCTGGTTTTCGATGTACCGCTTGATCGTGTCATCATCCACCGCCCCTACGTTCGCGCAAAATGCCCGCGCGCCCACAGATGCTGGCCCCAGTACCGCTTCTTCAACTGGGGAATTTCATCCTGCAGCATCCGGCTCGACTTGCCTTTCATGTACTGCACCAGCTTGGCCGGAGCTAGTTGTGGAGGCACGCTCACCAGCATGTGCATGTGGTCCGGGCTCACTGCGCCCTGCACGATCACCACGTCTCGCCCTTGGCAGATCTGCCGCAACAAATCCCGCGTTCGCACCGCGATCTCGCCTCGCAGCACCTTGTACCTATATTTCGTCACCCAGATGATGTGGTACTTCACATCACACACCGCATGGGAATTCTGCCTATACTCGACCATCCTCGCATTATCCAGCACGGAGGCTGGAAGCTGTCCGCCTCAAGGCGGAGGGCTTAGAACCGGTGGCGGAAGCTAAAGGCCGGGCTTTTGCACAGGTGCATCAAAACGGCGCCAGCGATACTCCTCGTTGCGGAAATTCGTCATCGAAAACCGAAGTCTGGACCGGATTCGACATCTTGTCTTTCACGCTGCGGGCCAGCTTTTCGATCCGGGCGAGCTGCCGTAACTGGTCAGGAGTCAGTGACGTCGATTTGTTCTTCTTGACTTCGGTCTCCAGTTCCGCCGTCAACTTCAAAAGTCGGTCGGTATCTGCAACCAGTTCCTTCTGGCGTTCCGCATTGAGAGCGCGCATCCGCCTTCGTTCAAAGGCAATATCGGGGGAAGAAGTTGCTCCCGAAGCGGACTCCTGCTCCTGGGGAAACTGCGCCGGAGTCGCCGAACCCTGGTGCTGCGCCCAAGAACAAGCAGGTGTACACAGGCACATCATCAGCGCTGCTGCCAGCCACGCACTTCTCCGGATTGAGCGTCCGGCCATCCGGCGATTGATCGGATCACAGCAATCTTCCGACGTTATAAACATACCCAGCCTCGATCCGAAAACCGCCGTGCGCCCGCGCCGGTCAATGCTGCTTAGGGTCCTCGCGCATGTTATGGGCCAATACTTCAATGCGGGCCGCATCCCGCACCACAGCCACGGACAGTTCGTCCTTGGTGGTCTTATTGACTTCGGCCTTCAGCCTCGTAGCCATCCACAACAGATAGGCACACTCCCCGGCAAGCGTATCCCTGTTTGGTGGGTCCGCGCTGGGTACTGTGGACGCATCTTTCTCCGGTGCAGAGCGATTCGCCTCAGTTTTCGCCGCGGTAGCCGGACCATTCGTTTCCAATCTTGCCTCTGCAGATTCTTCGGCCGGCTTTGTCTCAATGGCCACATCTCCGCCAGCCGGCTCGTGGATCTTCTTGCTTTGCGAGGCCGCGGCACTCGTTGTGGAAGGTGCCAGTGTCGGGGTCGAGGCCTCCGCGGATGGACTCAACTGTCCGACCGGAGCCGCTTCCGCCGAATCTTCGCCCAGGCTTGCCGCGGCCAACCCCGGACTGAAGGCGTCGTCGCTCTGCTGTGCACTCAAATTGAAAGAGGACAGCTCTTGGCCAAATGCCGTCGGAATCGTCAGCAGAATACACGCCGCAACGGTGAGAAGCCACAAGAATCTCAATCCCAACGAAATGGAAAGACCTATCTGATGGGCTCGTCTGTAGCGCATAGTCGGCCTCCGCGCGCGCCAGGAATCTCGACGGTGTCGGAAGGCCTGGCACCACGGCCGTTGCTGACAACAGTCTAGTCCAAAAGCATCCCCACGGCGAGGCCGGGATCCATCGAGCCGGGCATCTCGGTAATCCGGGCAGGGTATCGTTCGTGCTCCGTCTTGCATGGCGCACGTAATCTCGTCCAGGCACCCGAAAAACCAATGCGTGCCTGCTTGTCATCTGCAATTGCGAGGCTGCACAGCGGAGAGCGGGGAATCTCAGTGATCGAACACCGGACGGCGCAGGCTGCCCATTGGGGCGCGTCCACTGAATGACTGGCACAGACCGCACGGATCCTTCGAGAGTCGTTCACGAAAGGACTTTTCCCTGGGATATCTTCCGACTCTGCACGCGGGCCTGAGTTCCAGATGTTCAAGGCGAAGCCGATTTGTACACACTGGGTAGACCCCGCTGGAGAGGATGCTGCGGTTGCTTACGCCACCGGGTGAGAACAGAGGGCCGGAATCCTTGGGATTTGCCGGCCGCTCCCGGAATGGCTCAGGCACGCAAGCCGACTACCCCATGCGAGTGCCCGGCGCCGCTGGGGCTCACTCGCCTCCTGCAATCGCACCTATGCACATTGCGGGGAAGGCGCAGCCCGGTATTGCATTCTGTCGCGACCGGGGCTGCCCGCGAGCGACTGCCCTCCAGTCAGATGTAGGCGACCACGTCGATCTCGATCAGGCCGTTGCCGACAATGCCACCTGCACACGCCACGGTGGTGCGCGCCGGGGGCTCGTTGCCAAAACGCGTCTTGTAAACCGCGTTCATGGCCTCAAAGTCCTTAAGGTTGTTCAGGTAGACGTTGGCCTTGAGAACCTTTTCCATCGAAGAGCCAGCAGCGGTGAGGACCTTTTCAATTTCGTCCAGGACGAATTTGGTGTGCGCGGTGATGTCGCCCTCGAAGTGCGCGCCCTGGCCCGCGACAAAAAGCAGGTTGCCGTAAGAGACGGCCTCGGAGAACGGCAGGGGCTTCGCGGGCGGGGGGCCCGGGTTGTAGACCTTCTTTTCGAGCTTGGGTTTGGCTTCGGCATTGGTGGCGACAGCGGCAGCGGCGACCGCGGCGGCGGCTCCCTTGAGAATGTTGCGGCGGTTCTTATCCATCGATTCTCCTCATCAGCGAGTGTTGACCAGCGGTTGGTTTCTGGGGACGCGATGCGATGGCCGTCCGCCATGCGCCCAGGCCGGGTACGGCTCTCCGCAGCCTACCAGAGAACGGCTGGCCTGGGGGACAAAAATTCCAGCGGCACAGCTCTAGGTGACGGCAGTCGCGAGCACTTGGCGCAGGCGGTCACCGACGATACGGTCTTCGCCGGGCTGGAGCATCCAAACACCGATCACGACTGTATAGGGAGTGGAGGGAATCTGAGAGCGCTCATCCGCGCCCGTGGAGGGGTTGACCTCGATAGCAGGCTTCCCGGTGCGCAACGCCTCGGCCACCTCTTTGGCGGTCAATTTGATATGCGCAGGATCGTAGTTGATGAGAAGGTGGGGCACATGGTTGGCCACCGGTGGCACAAAGGTCCGCGTGTTGACGGACGGGATGCCGCGCAGGCGATCTGAGATGACCTTGGCCCGGCGATTGAACTCGGCCTCCATACCGGCGTCGGTCTGCGAGAGGAACCAGTCGACGGCCGCGACCATGCCAACGATCTGCTCCTTGGCCACCTTCATGCCGCGGCCCACGCGGTCGGAGATGGGATTGTTGTTAAGGACGGCGGCATCGATCAGGTCTTTGCGACCCAGCAGCAGGCCCGCATTTTGCGGTCCGCGCATCCCTTTGCCGCCTGAGAAACAGACGAGGTCGAAGCCCATCTTGGTGTAGTTCCAGAGATTGGAGATAGGCGGAACATCCGCGGCCGCGTCGTTCATGCAGGGGACGCCGTGCTTGTGGGCGATGCGGATCCAGTCCTCGCGGCTGACGGAGCCGCCAGTGGCGGCATTGAAAAAGTGAGCGAAGGCGGTCTTGTCCGTAAAGGCCGCGTCGTACTCGTCGGCGGTCTCCACTTCCACAAAACGGATGCCGCAGTCGAGCAGGGCATGGTCGTACTCGTAGCGATGGGCCTTCTGGACGATGACCTCGTTCTTAAGGCTGGAGGCGCCGACGGGAATCATCTCGTAGACGCCATCGCCTACGGTGGGATGGTTGGCGACGCTGACGCAGGCGGCGGCGCCGAGGGTGAGCGCGGAGGCAGCGCCGGCCGAGACCAGCGCGCCCTCGCATTGGAGCTTTTCGGCCAGGTACTTCCCTGCCGCCTGCTGCAGGTCGTGGAGGCGCACGGGATGGAGGGCTGCGCGTTCGACGGCCCGGCGCACCGGCTCCGGCATGATGGAGGCGGTGAGAAAGGTGTAGGTGCCGGCGGCGTTGATGATCTTTTCTACGCCGAGCTTGTCGTAGTAGTCCTCGGCGGGCGGTTGCGGGGTTGAGGCGGCGGCAAGGGCGCGGGGCGCGGTGCCAGATACGATGCCCAGGCCGGCTACGGCCTGCAGTCTTGCTAGAAAACCACGGCGTGTGAAGTTATGCACTGTACTGCTCCCGGAAACAAAAAGGAGTCACGGCCGGCGGACGTCTCCGGCCGTGACTATGGAGGAGATTGAAAAACCGAACCAAAGGTTGCGGCTTAGAAGATGATCTTGCCGGAGAGTTCGAGGACGCGGGCGCCCTGGAACGTTCCCGGAACCTGTTGCACGCCTGTGATCTCGCCGTAGCCACTGGGGAAGGTCAGACAAGCATTGGTTGCGCAGGCGCCGGAGGTGTTGATTCCGATACTACCCGAGCTGGGGTTTGCGCCGCTGGGGTGGTTGAACACGTTGTAGGCCTCGGAGCGGAACTGGAAGGTAAGCCGCTCATAGAGTGGGAAGTCCTTGAAGATAGCCAGATTCTCATACTGGAAGCCGGGACCCGGTAGGCTATCGCGGTGAATGTTGCCGTAGCCCACCGCGCCGGTAGAGTAGTTGACAGCGGGTTGATATGCGGTTTCGTCGATGCAGGATGTGCCCGCGGTGTCGAACTTTGAATAGGCGCTCTTCAAGCTGCAATGGGCGCTTTCCTTGTGAACCCAGGACGGACGCTCGGTTCCTTCGGAGACGCCGGCGGCTGCCGAAGCGCTGGCCATCGAGACATTAAAAGGCATGCCGGACTGAATGTTGACGATTCCGCTCACATGCCACCCGCCCAGAGTTTCGCGGGTCAGCAGATTCGCGCCGGTTAGAGTTGGCATCGCGTAAGTAAACACCGCAATGAAGCGATTGCGCACGTCAAGGTTCGAGTTGGCATAGTCCGCAAGCGGGTTGTATTGCTGGGAGGTTGTGCCGCCGTTGTTGGAGTCGGTGGACTCATCGAGGTAGTGAGACCAGGTATAGCCGAGCTGACCGGAGATGCCATGAAATTCACGCTGCCGCAGAATGAGATTCAGGGCATGGTAAGTGGAGAACTCGTCTTCCTGGAAGACGCGGATGACGCCAAAGAGCTGATTCGGCCTGTTTGCGTTGATAGATTTCACGTTGGTGCTGACAGGGTCGGTTGGCTCGTTGTCGTAGTAGCTGCGGTCCAGGTGGATGGAGCGCGAGCCGAGATACTGCGCCTCGAACGCCGCGTTCTTCCAGACCGAGTATCCCACATCGCCGTTCCATTGATAGGAGCGCTGCGTGGGCATATTCACCTCCGGCGTGTACGCCGTAACATACGTGCCGGGAACGCCTGCAACCGGCGCAGCGCTGCCCGCGCCCGGAGTGGTATTCGACCACGTCATTGGGTTTGCATTCGTGGTGTTGTAGCTTACCGCCGCCGCAAAGGGATAGTTCGAGGTCAACAGCGTGTAGCTGTTCAATTGATTCGGGTTGTAATAGAAGCCCATGCCGGCGCGGAACACGAGCTTGTCGTTGAAGCGGTAGTCCACGCCGAGGCGAGGCCCGATGTTGTCTTTCTGTGCGGGGGTGAACTGGAAGCCCGGCGTGGGCGTGTAGGTTGCGCCCGAAGTTGCCGACGAGGTTGGGATCAGCGCAGTCTGGGCTGCGTTCAACATACGGCCATAGCCGTTCAGGCTGGTGGCGCCGAGCGGCAGGTCGTACCGCAGGCCATAGTTCAAGGTCAACTTGGACGAAACTTGCCAGTTGTCCAGGGCAAAGAAGCCGTCGCGCCACTCCTCCACCGAGCCCTTGAGCGTGTCAATCGGGGTCGTATCGCTGTTGATGTAGCCGAGAACAAAGTCGGCTGCCGCACTCCCCGTCGATGACACCCCTATCGCCGACCCTGATCCCGCCGAGAAAGTAATCTGACCGAGCGGATCATTAGTGGCCTCGCGGCCAAGAGTCAGGCGGTGAATCTGAACTCCGGCCATAAACTGGTGTTTGCCACGCGTGTAGCTCAATTCGTCATAGAGATCGTAGCCGCGATCATCCTGAAACCAGTTGGCGCCGGCGTTGCCAACTCCCTGGTAGCTCGTAATGCTCAGCACCGGTACGCCCGGATTGCCATACTTGGTATCGCCCGTGAAGCCCGGGATGCCCAGTTTTGTGCCCGCATCCGTAAGGCCTGCCGTATACCAGTAATCCAAGTTCTCCGCAATCAGTTTGTTCACGCCGACATGGAGGTCATTGATCAGCGTCGGCGAGAAGATATGGGTATAGCCGATGGCATAGTTGCGCTGGTTGGTGGGACCGTTCGATGCGTCCGCAGGAAAGTTCGTGCCGGAGACAAAGGTGAGGTTTTGCCAGAAGTAGCGGACGAAGAGCTTGTCGTTCTGTCCGATGTTTTCGTCTACACGGCCAAGCGACTGCTTGATGATCAGGTCCTGGGGGTACGCGTTGGTGAGGTTGTTCGATACTCCCGTGGAAGTCACTGTTCCAGCCTGGTTGGGCGCGACCATATACGCTTCATACGCCTTGGAGATAGAGCTCAACTCTGAGGGCTTGAACATGTTGAAGCCCGGGTAGCCGTTCGCGGCTGTTACGGCCGCGCCTCCGTTCTCCGGATCGTACAACTGTTGAGAGAACGCCGAAAAGTCTCCGCTCTCCATGGCAGGCGTCAAAACCGAAGCAGTGCTGGAGCCCTGACCGATTTCATTCAGCTTTTCGAAGGTTGCGAAGAAGAAGGTCTTGTCGCGCCCGTTGTAGAGTTTCGGGATGTAAACCGGGCCTCCCACAGTGCCGCCCCACTGATTCTGATGCAGGACTGGTTCCGGCCCCACCGCTCCATTGCTGATGGGCTTCACAAACGGATACGCATTGAGTGCAGTGTTCTCAACATAATCGTAGGCGGAGCCGTGCAGCTGGTTGGTTCCGCTCTTGGTGACCATGTTGACGTGGACGCCAAGATAGCCGCCGTACTGAGCGGGGTAGTTGCCGCTCTGCATCTGCACTTCGGCAACTGCGTCGGAGGCGGGGTGGGCCGGCGTAGTGGTAATCAGGTCGTTCAGGATGGAGACGCCGTCGAGCGAGATGCTGTTCTGGATCTCGCGCTGCCCGGCCCCGTCAAGGTCTTCGCCCGGCGGGTTGCCTGAATAGGAAGTTTTCGGCCCAATGAAGACGTTCGAGGCCTGGGCTGCCAGATCCATGGCATTGTGACCAGGGACGGGCAGGTTCTCAACGGCCCGCGTGCTGAAAGTCTCCCCGAGCGTGGCATCGTCGGTGGACATGGGCGGCGTGCTGGCAGTTACCATCACCGTGGAAGCGGTGGAGCCGACGGCAAGGGAGAAGTCGGTGCGTACAGCCTGATCAATGGGCACGATCACGCCGGTCTTGGTCATGGTCGTGAAGCCCTGGGCGGTCACCGTGATGTCGTAGGTGCCGGGCTGGATGAAGGTGACGGCATAGTAGCCCTGGGCGTTGGTGGTGACTGTCGACTTGACCCTGGTGGCCTCTTCTACGGCGGTTACGGTGGCGCCGGGAACAACACTGCCACTGGGGTCGAGCACGTTGCCGACGAGACTGGTATTGTTGGCAACCTGCGCCCGAAGTGCCGCGCTGGATACCAGAAGCGCCGCACAAACAAGCAGAATCTTTTTCACGGTAAACCTCCAGAAAATTGATGAGACAGCTGGTGAAACTGCCGGGTCTGGAAATATACGGTTCCAGGCCTCCATGGATCGAAAGGGAACAGGACTGCACGGGGGGATGCGCACGGGAAACTCGCAGCTGGCTGCTCCTGGGTTGTAATGGATTGAATAACGTTTCCCGCAAGCTGTCATTGGGCGCAAGGCCCGTGCGTGTATAGGACAAATGTCCTGCAAAAACGCGCAAAACGGGCTTTGGAGACAAACCGGGCGGGGATAGAGGTGCTATTCGAGGTGCACGACGCCGCGCTGCAGGGCGTAGATGGTGGCCTGGGTACGGTCGCGCGCCCCCATCTTGCCGAGCAGGCTGCTCACATGGACGCGCACTGTCTTCTCGGCGATGTTGAGGAAGGTGGCAATGTCGCGATTGTTCAGGCCGCGGGTGATGCAGGTGAGCACCTCGAGTTCGCGCGGCGTCAGATCGACGGCGGGCTCGCGCTCGGCGAGGCGGTCGCGGGCGGAGCGCGGCAGATATCTCATGCCGCGATAGACATAAAGGATGGCGTCGACCAGTTCCTGTCCGCTGGCGTCCTTGGTGAGATACGCCATGGCGCCGTTGCGGACGGCGCGGTAAATATCCTCGCTGCCCTCGTAGTTGGAGAGGACGACAATCTTCGCCGAACGGTTCAGACTGCGGATGGCCGCGATGGCGTCAAAGCCATTGATGCGGGGCAGGCGGAGGTCCATGACGATGACGTCAGGCCGGAGTTCTCGCGTCAGGGCAATGCCCTGCTCTCCGTCGCTCGCCTCCCCGATAATGGCCATGTCGGAGCGGCCCTGGACAACAGAGCGCAAAGCCATGCGCGCGAGAAAGTGATCTTCGACCAGCAGCACCTGGATGGGACGATTGTTCATGCCTGCACTCCGGCCGCCAGCGGCGGCAAGTGAAACGGGATGTTGACCACGATCTCGGTGCCGAGGCCCGCGGCGGACTCGACGCGCAGCGTGCCGCCCAGCTTGCGGGCGCGCTCCTCCATCATGGGAATACCAAAGTGGCCGCGCAAAGCCTCGGCGGCGAGTGAGGGTTGAAAGCCGTCGCCGTCGTCCTTGACGGAGAAGTAAAGCGCGTTCCGCTGATAGTGCAGACGGATGAAGATGCGGTTGGGATTGCCGTGGCGGATCGCGTTGGTAACAGCCTCCTGTCCGATGCGGACGAGATGATGAACACTGCCCGGAGCGAGCGGGACCTCGTCGCCGACAACCTCGAGCCGCCGCTCGACCTGGCCGGTGGTAGCCATGGTCGAAAGCGTGCGCTCCAGGGCCTGCGAGAGCATGTTGGCGGGCTCGTCTGTGTCGCGCAGATCCCAGATGACACGCCGCGCCTCGGCCTGGCAGTGGCTGACCATGCTGCGCGCCAGTTCGCAGGCCTGCATGGCAGGGCCCTCGGCGCAGCCGCTCTCGCGGAAGAGGCGCGCCGTGGTTTCAAGCTGCCAGGAGATGGCGGCGAAGCCGGCCATGAGCGTGTCATGCCACTCGCGCGCGATGCGGTTGCGCTCTTCAACAACCACGCCAAGGGCGCCTTTCATGCGCACCATGCGCCAGCGGATGAACTTGAACGCGAGCAGGGCGAAGAGAACCACGAGCAGGGCTTCGAACCAGAGGGTCTGGTAGAAGAAGGGCTCTTGACGCAGGGATAAGGCAACCTCGGGAGCGCTCCAGGCGGCGCCGGCGTCCCGTGCCTGCACCTCGAAGCGGTAGTGCCCGGGCGGCAGCCGTACGTAGTGGGCGGAGCGGGCGTGCGTGAAGATCCACTTCTTGTCGTAGCCGTCGAGACGGTAGCGGAACTCGAGCTGCAACGGGTTGGCGAGACGCTTGGCTGTGAAATGGATAGCCAGCTCGGAGGCGCCGGCGTGGAGGTCGAGAGGGCCGGAGGCGTCGACCATCGCGCTGTCCACGGTAACGCTCTCGATGTGCGCGATGGGAGACGGAAACGCAATCTGCGCGTCGGGGGGAGCGGTGTGCACAAAGCCGCGGACGGTGACGAACCAGAGACTGCCGTCCTTGGCGCGCGTGGCCGCGGGCTGTGACGCGCCGCCGCACTCGCTGCTCCTCATGCCGTCGGCGCGGCCCAGCAGGAGACTGTCGATCTTGATGTCCGCGCCGTGGGCCAGCTCGTCGAGCTGCCGCGAAGGCACACGCAGAATGCCGCGGCTGGTGCCCATCCAGACGAAACCGTGTCCGTCATCGAGAATGGAGAAGACCGGATACTCCGGAGAAGCGTCCTGAGTGTGAATATGATGGGCGTGGTCGCCCTGCAGAAGGTCAATGCCCCCGGCCTTGGTTCCCACCCAGGTGTTGCCGGCGTGGTCCTGCGCGATGGAGAGGACGTAGGGATGCGAGAGGCCGGAGATCTGCTGCGTATGATTTCCATTAATGCGATAGAGGCCAGTAGAGGTGCCGGCGAGCATGGTGCCGTTACTTTCCCAATGGAGGCAGGTGATGAGCTGGCCGGCGAGCATGGTCTGACCGAGGCCTTTGCCGGGGACTCCGCCGGGGAAACGCATCAGCCCGGTATAAGTGCCCACCCAGAGGGCCCCGTGGGGATCGGGGGCGATGGCGCTGATGGCGTTGGCGGGCGATTCGGTGCCGAGAAGGTAATGCTGAAAGCTCTTTCCGTCGTAGCGGAAGATGCCGTCGAACCAGGTGCCAATCCAGATGTTGCCGTGCGCGTCCTGGGCCAGAGCGCGGATGGGCATTGTGGCGAGCGTGCCGGGGAGCGGTTCGGGTATGAGGCGGCCCTGGTGCAGGCGAAAGACACCCTTGCCCCAGGTGCCCATCCACAGATCGCCGTCACGATCGCTGAGGATGTTGGCCACGTATTCGGCGGGAAGGCCTTCGGGGCGCCCAAAGGGGATGAGCGGAGCCTTGCGCCAGCGGCTCATACCTCCGTTTAGCATGCCGATCCAAAGGTCCTGTTCATCGTCGATGCAGAGGGTGCGGATACCGTCGTTGGGCAGCCCGTCCTTGGTGGTCCAGTAGGCGACAGCGCCGTTGGACGCGATGCGGCAGATGCCGCGGTGGCGCATTCCGATCCAAAGGTTGCCGTCCGCATCTCCGATCATGACGGAGACAGCCCCCTGAACTCCTGCAACCGGGCGCTCATCCCAACCATTCCCGTGGGGAATCAATCGGAGAATTCCGCGCATGGTTCCAACCCAAAGTCGGTTCTGGGGATCCCGATAGATAGCCACGGGCTCGCCCAGGTCGGGATGTTGCAGTTTGAAGGGACGCGCCGATCCGTTCTTCCACAGAAACAGGCCGCGGGAGGTGATAAAGAAGACGCCGCCGCGGCCGTCCTCGGCAAAAGGTGTGACGAGATCGCCGGAGATGAGGCCGTACTGGCGAAGCAGTACGATCTTTTCGTCTTGAATGCGCTCGACGCCGTTCTGCGTGGCGGCCCACACGACGCCGTCGGCGGCCTGGTAGAACATGCGAATGCGGTCGGAGGGAAAACCCTGGCGCTCGCTGAGGTTGACGGTGCCGCCATCCTTGCGCTGGATGACGATGCCCCGGCCGTCAGTGCCGATCCAGATATCGCCGTTGCGCGCCACCAGCAGCGCGTTCACGGCCTCGTTGGCGATGGTGTCCTGGGCGTCTACTTTAACGGGCTTGAAGTGCATACCGTCGAAGGAGACCATGCCGCCCGAGGTGGCGATGAGCAGGTTGCCGTCAGGCGTCTGCGCAATGGCGCGGACGTTGCTCTGGGGCAGGCCGTCTTCCACCTGCCAGTCCTGCTTCTGGTACTCGGAGATCTTCATCGGGGCCGCGCGGAGTTGCACCGATGCCGCGCCCGCCAGCGCCAGAACCGCGAGAAGAACGCGGATAAGCGGCCTTGCCGAGGGGATGGGCAAGGAGTAATGGGGCCGACACGGCAAAAAGCTGTGCTTCGACAACTTCATCATCCGGCGATTCTCTTCAGGAAACCCATTTGGCGCCGCCAGCATAGTGCCGAGGGCCGGAGATATCCGTTCAATCGAGCCGGAAAAAGAAATATCTCGCAGAAAGTCAAGCGCCCAACTGCGGCGGATGGCTAATTAGATCGTGTAGGAATTATGAAAATTAATAGTGTGTTAAGTCAACAAAAAAACAAGAGAGGCCTGGCGCAGGTGGCGCGAGGAGGGAGGCCCATCGGAAAGTTTCACGTCTTTATTACAGCCGGCCGAACTGCTTCACCGCTTCCTCAATCGATTTCGCCCTCTCGATCCAGGCGTACATGGAGTGCTCCTTGAAGTCCATCTGCTGGGCGAGCAGGAGCACTTTGACGGCGCTCGCGCGGGGCACGACGACCACGCCGTCGTTGTCGGCGGTGACGATGTCGCCGGCGTTGACGGTGACGCCGTCGATGACGACCGGAATGTTGGACCCGGCGAAGACATAGTGGTCGACCGAGGTCGCGGGCGTAATGCCGGCGGCGAAAACGGGAAATTCAATCTTGCGCAGATAGGCAGTGTCGCGCACGGCGCCATCGATGACCGCGCCGGCGAAGTCGCGGGCCTGCATGGCCGTGCCCATCAGGCCGCCCATACCGGCGATGTCCCGGCCGTCCTCGATGGACATGACATAGACGGAGCCTTTGGAACCGTTATCGATCGCAGCCAACATGCCGTCGAGGGCGTGAGGATCGTGGTTCTCTTTCTTCTCGAGCCGCACGGTGATGGCAAAGCCGGCGAACTTGCAGGGGAACAGCGGCGCCATCCGGTGGGAGAGATACATGCGCTTGCCCAGCAATTGCTCGATGGCGTCGGAGGCCGAAGCGACCTCGACATGACGGAAGGCGTCGGCCAGCGCGGCTGGATCGTGCGCGTATTCGGCCGCGGCCTGGCTTTCCTGGGCCGCAGCGGGCGCGGCTGGGAGTTCGCGCGCCGCCACTACATGCTCACCTGCCACATAGAGCAGCACAGCCCCTAAGATTGCCACCAGACCTGCACACGCTGCCGTGAGACGGCCAATTCTATGAGCTTTCACATCTTCCTCCTGCGCCGGAACATGGTACGCATTCACGGACGGGGCGCGTGAGCGTACACTGCAAGCCGAAGCGCCGACGTTCGCCGAAAAACAGACCAAGACAAGTTTAAGGACCTCGCGGGGCGCAGAATAAGGCAAATGTCGTATCGGAGGGCCACGCAGGTGTTAGAAACTAGGCAACGCACGCAAGAGCACGTTAAGGCGCGCGATCCAGGCCAGGCGGCGATGGGGCGCAACGGGAACACACCCGGCGCGGCAGCCAGGCGCACCAGAAGAGGAGACAGGTTATGGGAATCGGCACGAGGCGCGGGTTCTTAGGCGCGATCGCGGCGGCATGGGCGGCGGCGGCCGGAGGCACAAAGCTGTTCGCTCAACCGCAGGGCTCCGGCAACGGAGGCGGCGCGCTGCCGGCACCTCCACCGGCCGACGATCATCACATTGACAACGGGATCTACTACTTCTACGGAACGGGCTCAAACGACGGCTTCCCCGATCACATCACGGTGACCGACCCTTTCGAGAAGCACGTGACGCGGACGCTGGACGCGCTGAAAAAAGATCTCGAGGGCCACGGCTGCTCGATGGACAGCATCCTGCAACTCCAGGTGTTCCTCTGCCTGCCGCTTGCCGACAGCGTGACCATGCCCACGGGCAAGGCCCGATTCGATGCGCACAAGGCCCAGTATGACGCGCTGAACAAGATCTACCACACGTACTTCAGCCGCGGAATGTCGCCGGCGCGGGCCTGCATGGCGCTCGAGTGGATTCCGGGTGATTCGCTGATCGAAGTAGTGGGCTGCGCACGCATAATTGAGCCGCCCAAGAGCGCGTAAACCCGGCTCGACAACATGAAAAGGAGATCCCCGTGGAGTTGAAGTTTGGCTGGACACGCCGCAACTTTCTTTCTGTCCTCGGCGCTGCCGCCGGCGGCCTTTTTGCTCCCAGGCGCGCCAGCGCGGCCGCCGGATTCGGCAAGAGAGGCCGGCCGTCGGCCGAGCACTTGGACGGGCATCCGATTGTGCCCATCACCCATGGCCTGGGCTCGACGGGTGACATCTATGCCGAGCTGGGCGTAACGCCGATGATCAACATCAACGGCACGATCACCGTGATCGGCGGGTCGGTGATGAGCCCGGAAACGATGGAGCTGATCCGGCAGGGCAACCAGCACTGCGTCTCGATCGACGATCTGGAGTTCGCAGCGGGCAAGTTCATCGCCAAGCTGTGCAACTCGCCGGCTGGTTACACGGGCCTGGTGACGGGCGGCGCGGCGGCGGCGCTGGTGGTGGGCTACGCGGCCATGATGACCGAGGACCTGGAGGAGCGTATCCGCACCATTCCCGACGTGAGCGGCTTTCCGCGTAACGAGGTCATCATCCAGAAGAGCCACCGCTACGCATTCGACCACCAGATCCGGCAGACGGGCGCCAAGCTGGTGGAGGTGGAAACCAAGGAGCAGATGATCAACGCCATCAACCCCAAGACGGTGGCCATTCACTTCACCAACATCCTTTCGGACCAGGGCCAGGTGAACGGCCCGGACACGGTGGCCATCGCCAAGGCGCACAACCTTTACACATTTAACGACGCGGCGGCGGACGTGCCGCCGAAGGAGCGGCTCTGGACCTACCCGGGGATCGGATTCGACTTTGTGGCCTTCAGCGGCGGCAAGGATATTCGCGGGCCACAGGCGGCCGGCATCCTGATCGGCAAAGAGGAGCTGATCCGCTGGGCCCTGTTGAACATGAGCCCGCAGGAAGACCGCATCGGGCGCTGCTGCAAGGTGGGCAAAGAGACCATCTTCGGCATGTTGAAGGCGCTGGAGCAGTTCATGGAGCGTGACTTTGATGAGTCGATCCGCGAGTATGACGCGCGCGCCAAGACCATCAGCGACGCGATTGCGAAGTACGGTGTGACGGAGCTGCCCAGGGACTTCAACCCCAACTCGCTCGGCAACGTAACGCCGACCTATCGCTGGCATATCGACTCCACGAAACTGAACATTACAGGACACGAGGTGATGCAGCAGCTGGGCGCCACGCGGCCACTGGCCATCGGCAGCACCGGCGTCAACGTTGGCGGGTTGCGCGGGCGCGATCCAAATGCGCCCAAGGAAGAGCACCGTCACCGCCGCAATGACAACGATCCGTACGAGTTCGGGTTTGCCCTCTGGCAACTGAAGGAGGGCGAGGACAGGATCATCGCCGACCGGCTGGCGGAGATCTTCAGCGCAGCCCCGAAGGCATAGAAATGCGGCGAGTCCGTGCGGCTGTCTTGCCCGCACTAAGCCATTCGCCTTACAAGCAAGCAAGACAACAGGCAGATGACAGCCCGGCCGGAAGTCATTGAAATGAGAACACTGCGTTCGCGCCTGATCGACCGCCGGCAATTTCCCCAGCGAGCCTCCGGGCAGGCGGCAGCACGCGGCGCCCGACCCCTCTCAGAAGGAGCGGCGCGCCAGACGCCGCCGGATGGTGCGAGCGGCGTGTTCGAATCCGGTGAGGGTCCGGTGAACAGAGCATGCATCGTGAGGAGAGCGAAAAAGGGTCGGGAGGTTAGTTCGGGATGAGGCTCAAAGAGGCTTTGATTGAGTACGCCGTTCTGGGCGCGATTCTGTGTTGCGCTGCCGCGGTGCAAGGCCAGGTGGTGGGCGACCAAACTGCGGCGCCTGCCTCGCAGATGCCGGAGACATCGGTGCCGGTGAGTGCGAACGCGTATCAGAATCCCGGGCCTCCGGGCCCGAGCGATTGCGCGGGCTGCTTTCCGGTGAAGCCCGCCGGGCAGGGGCCGAACCAGGAGGCCGGCCTGCCCCAGCCGGTGCCGCAGCGCAGCTACGGCGGCGGGGGATTCGTCCCTCGCGTGGGCCCGCCTCCGACGCTGCCCAATCCCCTGCCCTACGATCTGATCCTTGCGCACGGGCACGTGATCGACACCAAAAACCACATCGACCGCGTGATGGACGTGGCCATCAAGGACGGCAAGATCGCGGCGGTGAGCGAGCATCTCGACCCGAACCAGGCCGTGAAGACGATCGACGTGGCCGGCGACTACGTAACACCGGGGCTGATCGACATTCACACCCACGATTACGCATCCACCGGCGAGGCGCACTCCTACGCGGGCGATTACGGCATCTGGCCCGACGGCTTTACGCTGCGCAACGGCGTGACCACGATCTGCGACGCCGGCAGCTCGGGCTGGCGCAACTTCGAGGACTTTAAAGAGCACATCATCGACCGCGAGATAACGCGAGTGCTCGCATTCATCAACATCGTTGGGGCCGGGATGCGCGGCCCGCGCTTTGAAGACAACCTCGACGACATGCAGATGGTGCCCACGGCCTGGATGGCGCTGCGCTATCCCGACACCATCATCGGGATCAAGAGCGCGCACTTCACCGGTCCGGAGTGGACCCCGTACATCGAAGCCGTGGGTGCGGGCAACATCGCGCACATCCCGGTCATGATCGACTATGGCGCCAACCGCATCGAGAGGCCGCTCTACGGCCTGCTGACCAAGTACCTGCGCCCCGGCGACATTTATACGCACATGTACTCCGGCCTGCGCGGCGAGCAGGATACGATGACCCTGGGCCCGTCCAGGGCCATGATCGAAGGGCGCAAGCGCGGGATCTACTTTGACGCGGGCACGGGCGGCGGCAGCTTCCGCTTCCGCGTAGCGATACCGCTCATCAAAGCCGGCTTCCTGCCCGACTCGCTCTCCACTGACCTGCACGTCGACAGCATGAACTCCAGCACCAAGGACATGCTGAACGTGATGAGCAAGTTCATGGCCATGGGGCTGACGCTGCAGCAGGTGGTGGCCGACACCACCTGGCACCCGGCCGTAGAGATCAAGCGGCCGGAGCTGGGCAACCTCTCCGTGGGCGCCCCCGCCGACGTGGCCGTCCTGAGCGAGGAGCACGGCAAGTACGGCTTCCTCGACATGGACAACACCAAGCTCATGGGCGACACGCGCCTCATCTGCCAGCTTACCCTGCGCGCCGGAAAAGTCGTCTATGACTTCAACGGCATCTCAATGGACATGTGGAACCAGGAGCATCCGTCGAGCGATCCCCAGGAGGCAAGCCACTGGACCACCTTCCGGCCGCGTCCGCCGCTGCCGGAGCAGATTGTGCCGCGCCGCCCCATGACGCAGCAGTAAGGCAATGAGAACGGGAGAGAGGTGCACGGCAAGAAAGAACGGGCCGCGCACGCGCGAGGAGCGGCAGAGAGGAATCGATGCGCATACAAGCGCGGAGGGAGCGATGCAGGAACGCAAGGCGGCTGCTGTTGAGTTGCGCATGGGCTCTTTGTGCGGCGGCAGCAAGCGCCGGCGGACCTTCGGCGCAGATGGTGAACTGGCAGACGCTACAGACCCTCGACTTCAGCATTCCCAAATCGCAGCAGAAGGGCGCGGCGCTCCAGTTAAACGGCAAACGGGTGAGTATTCCCGGCTTCATGGTGCCGCTCGAAGACGACCTGGAACAGGTAACGGAGTTTCTGCTGGTGCCGTATGCGGGGGCGTGCATTCATGTGCCGCCGCCGCCGCCCAACCAGATCGTGTACGTGAAGATGAACAGCAATACCAAGGTGCAGGTTACGTTCACCGATCCCATCCTCGTCACGGGAGTTCTGCAGATTTCCACGGTGCAGAGCCCCTACGGCGCGGTTTCATACGATTTATCGGGCGAGAGCGTCGTCCCTTATCAACCTCAGTAATCCAAGGCGTATTATGAGCGGCCCCACGGCTATTCTTCTCGAGAACATCGTCTTCGGCTACAATCCGCGCAAGCCGGTGCTGCGTGTCAGCAAGCTGGCGGTGCAGGCCGGTAAACGCGTCTTTCTCTATGGCCCCAGCGGCAGCGGCAAAACCACCCTGCTGGGCATCATCACCGGCGTACTGAAGCCGCAGAGCGGCGCCTGCACCGTGCTGGGCAAGGAGATGACGAAGATGTCGGCCCCGGCGCGCGACCGGCACCGCGGCGAGGAGATGGGCTACATCTTCCAGAGCTTCAACCTGATTCCCTATCTGACCGTGCGGCAGAACGTCGCGCTGCCCTGCCAGATCCACAAGCGCCGCCGCCAGCACATCGTGGCCCGCAGCGTGAACAAGGAAGTGGAGCGCCTGGTTACCCGGTTGGGACTGGAATCGCACATCGACCACAACGTGAAGAAGCTGAGCACCGGCCAGCAGCAGCGGGTAGCCATTGCGCGCGCGGTGATCGGCCGCCCCAGCCTGGTGATCGCGGATGAGCCGACTTCGGCGCTCGACACTGACCGGCGCAGCGAGTTCATGGATTTGCTCTTCGAAGTCTGCGACGAGGCCCAGGCAACGCTGGTCTTTGTCAGCCACGACCGTTCCCTGATGGAACGGTTCGACGAGCACCTTGCCCTTACCGACATCACCCAGGCCTCCGCGCCCATCACCGAACTCAACCAGGTGCCCGCATGACGATCCTTCGGCTCGCCTTCCAATCCCTGCGTAGCCGGATGTTCACCACCGGCCTCACCATCTTTTCCATCGCGCTCAGCGTGCTGCTGCTGGTGGGCGTGGACCGCATCCGCCGGGGCACGCAGGTGGGCTTTGAGGGCACCCTGAGCCAGACCGACCTTGTGGTAGGCGCGCGCGGCGGATCGCTGCCGCTGCTGCTTTACGCGGTCTTCCACATCGGCACGGCCAACAACGACATCTCCTACGCCAGCTATGAGCACTTCGCCAACCACCCGGCGGTGCTCTGGACCATTCCGCTTTCGATGGGCGACAGCCACCGCGGCTTCCGCGTCGTGGCCACCGACGACAACTTCTACGAGCATTACCGCTATCGCGGCGACCACAGCGTGCAGGTCGCCGAAGGCCGGCGGCCTGAAGGCATCTTCGAGGCGGCGCTGGGCAGCACCGTGGCCGAGCAACTGCACTATCATCTCGGCCAGCAGATCATACTCAGCCACGGCCTCGAGGGCAGCTTCCTGAAGCACACGGCCGATCCTTACACCGTGGTGGGCATCCTGGCGCATACGGCCACGCCCGTGGACCGCGCCATCTACATTACGCTGTGGGGCGACGAGGCCATGCACCTGGGCTGGCAGAACGGCGCGCCCCCGCTCGTCGAGACTCCCGAATCGCAGATTCACAAGTCCGACCTGCACATCAAGACCATCAGCGCCTTTCTTCTGCGCACCAAGTCGCGCATGAGCACCCTGTTCCTGCAGCGCGAGATCAATACTTATAAAGCTGAACCGCTGACCGCCATCATCCCCGCCTTTACGCTGGAAGACCTGTGGACCGTGCTGAGCGCGGCCGACGTCGCCCTCTCCCTGGTGAGCGGCGCGGTCCTCGTCGTGGGCCTGCTGGTGATGCTTACGGCGCTCTACACCGCGCTCAACGAGCGGCGGCGCGAGATCGCCATCCTGCGCACGCTGGGGCTGCACGTGCGCCAGATCTTCGGCCTCTTCATCCTCGAGTCCACGCTGATCAGCGCGCTGGGCGCGGCCTTAGGCCTCGCCGGCGCCTACGCCCTCCTCTTCGCCGTCCGCAACCCCGTGGAGAACCAGTACGGGATTCCGCTGGCGATGGTCGGCCTCTCCGCGCGTGTGGGCTATTACATGATCGCGGTGGTAGGCGCGGGCGCGCTGCTCGGCTTCATCCCCGCCATCCGCGCTTATCGCAACGCGCTTGTCGACGGATTGAACGCCGGCTAGACTGCGATCGTCCATTCCGTTTCCCTTCCTCTTCGCGCCGGTTACTCGTGAGCCGGCGCGAAGTTCCATTTGTTCCCCGAAGCCTTACTATTACAGAGGGTGCGCCGCGCGTATCCGATTCCGGACCAGGGATATTTGCGCCGGGACTGTTTCCAGGCCCCGCGCGACATGGCGGCTTCCGAATACGCTGGGTGGGACAGTGTGTGCGATTGGCGCAACCGAACGAACAGGAGCAAGGGATGATCATCGGAGTTCCCAAAGAGGTCAAGGACAACGAGGCCCGCGTGGGCGTTACGCCCGCGGGCGCGAAAGCGCTGGCAGAGGCCGGCCACACGGTTCTGGTGGAAACGCAGGCTGGAGCGCAGTCGGGCTTCAAGGACGCGGAGTACCGGCAGGCCGGGGCGGAGATTGAGACGGAGGCCGCGCGGGTTTGGGAAAAGGCCGAGATCGTCGTCAAGGTCAAGGAGCCCATCGCCAGCGAGTACGCGTACTTTCGCGAAGGATTGGTGCTGTTCACCTATCTCCATCTGGCTCCGGATCCCGAGCTCACAGATAAGCTGCTCGAGTCGAAGATCATTGGCATCGCCTACGAGACGGTTCGCGACAAGTGGGGAACGCTCCCGCTGCTCACGCCCATGAGCGAGGTGGCGGGACGCATGAGTGTGCAGGTGGGCGCATCGTATCTTGAACGGGAGCGCGGCGGCCGGGGCATTCTGCTGGGCGGCGTGCCCGGCGTTCCACCGGCGAGTGTAACCATCCTTGGCGGGGGCATCGTGGGCACGAACGCCGCCCGCATCGCGCTCGGCTTCGGCGCCAAGACCACGTTGATCGATGTGAACCTGAACCGGCTGCGCGAGCTCGAAGACGTCTTCGGCGGAAGGCTCTACACACTGGCATCGAACAGCTACAATATCGCGCAGTCCACGCGTGAGGCCGATCTGGTCATCGGCGGCGTGCTCATTCCGGGAGCCACCGCGCCACGGCTCGTGACGCGCGCCATGGTCTCCGAGATGAAGAAGGGCGCGGTCATCGTCGATGTCGCCATCGACCAGGGCGGCTGCGTAGAGACCGCGCGGCCTACCTCGCACTCCAACCCCAGCTTTCAAGTAGATGGCGTAGTCCACTACTGCGTGACCAATATGCCGGGCGCGGTGCCGCATACCTCCACACTCGCGCTCACCAACTCCACCTTTCCTTACCTGATGCGCATGGCCAGCCTGGGCCCGCGCGAGGCTCTGCGGCAAGACCCTGGATTCGCCGAGGGGCTGAATACGTGGCTGGGCACGCTCACCTACCGGGGCGTTGGCGAGAGCCAGCACCGCGCATGGACCGCGGCCGCTGCTGTTCTGGGTTAGACCGAACGGCCGCGCTCCGCGGTCCATGCGCGCCTGGCTCAAGGCAGGTCGTTTTACATACGTTGCGAGCTTTGGCTTGCCAGTGGACCGATTGAGTGGACTAGAATGTACCCGTATACGTAGCGGGCCTTTCATCCGTGTTTCCCCACGCCTCCCCGCCATACGCTCACGTGGGAACGCCGGATCCGCGGTTCAACGATTTTCCAAAATCCACAACTGGACAAGCTCATCATGACTCGAATCCCAACAATCAGCTCTCTGACTTTGGGTTTGGCGCTATGCGCCGCTCAGTGCCTTGCGCAGATCTACGTTTCCCCAACCGGACAGGATGCAAATCCGGGCACCAAGGCCAAGCCCGTGCACACGCTGGAACGCGCCGCGACCCTGGCCCGGAACGCCATGCAAACCGCCGCCGGCGACGTGACCATCCATCTCGCCGGCGGCACCTACCGGCTCACGCGTCCACTTGAACTGCAGCCGGAAGACTCCGGATTGAACGGCCACAACATTGTCTACGAGGCCGAGCCCGGCACGCGGCCCATCGTCAGCGGCGGCGTGCGCATTACCGGCTGGAAGGTCTTCAATGCCAAGAAGAACATCTGGTCCGCTAAGGTTCCGGCGGACGTGATGGGCGCGCGACAGCTTTACATCGACGGCGTGCGCGCCACGCGTACCCGCGGCCGGTTGCCTGTTGAGCTCACCATGACGCCGACCGGCTACACCGCTGCCAACGCTACCATGGCTTCGTGGAAACACCCCTCCTGGCTCGAATTCGTCTACACCGGCGGCAACTCCGAGTGGTCGGAGCGCGATGAAGGACTTGGTTCGTGGGACGAGCCGCGTTGCCCGGTCGAGAGCATCTCGGGAACCACCATCGTCATGCAGCAGCCCTGCTGGGATAACTCCACCAAGCGCGTGATGCTGCCCAGCGGCCAGCGCACGGCCAACCTGGTAGGACCAATGAGCGTGGGCAAACAGCCCAGCTACGTGGAGAATGCCTTTGAGTTGCTGGGCACGCCCGGCCAGTTCTTCTTCGACCGCGACACCAGGACCATCTACTACGTGCCCCGCCCCGGCGAAAGCCTGGCCACGGCTGACGTGGAGCTGCCGGTGCTTCAAACTCTCATCCAAGGCATCGGCACGCCGGCCGATCCCATCCACAACATCGTCTTCTCGGGTATTCAGTTTTCGTACGCCACGTGGCTGGGACCGAACGGCCCCGACGGATTCTCCGAGATCCAGGCCGGCTACCAGGTGACCGGGCCGGACGGTTACGCGCGGCAGGGGCTGTGCACGCTCGTCCCCGGCGGCGAGTGCCCTTACGGCGACTGGACCAAGGAACCCGGCGAGGTGCGTTTCGCATTCGCCCACAGCGTGAAATTCGACCGCGACGACTTTGTGCACCTCGGCGCTGCTGGGCTCGACCTGGGCGAAGGAGCACAGAACGACGTCGTCGAAGGCTCCGTCTTCAAAGACATCTCCGGCAACGGGGTCGAACTGGCCAGCGTCAACGCGCCACTGGCGCCGCCGGACGAGTTCGCCTCTTACAACACCATCGACAACAATCTCTTTGAAGACGAGGGCATGGAGTACCGCGGCGGCATCGGCATCGTGATCGGTTATGCCAACCACACGCTGGTCACGCACAACCTCATCGAGCAGCTTCCCTATGCGTCCATCTCCATCGGCTGGGGCGGCTGGCCCGATAAGATCCGCATGGCCGGCCTAGCCAACAACTCGGAACTGAACACGATCTCCGATAACCGGATTCACAACGAGATGCTCGACCTCTCCGACGGCGGCGGCATTTACACCCAGGGGCTCACCGGCCCGTCGCTCCAAGACGGCGAACACGTCACCGGCAACGTCGTCTACAACCAGTTCAGCTCCGGCCACGCCATCTACACCGACAACGGCGGCTCGATGATGACCATCAGCGGCAACGTGATGTTCAACGACGATCACGACAACTGGGGCGCACGCCACCGCGACTGGTACGACGACAACGATGGCAAAGTGGACGACCCCACCGACGTCGAAGGCAACTACTGGGAACAGGGCGACCCCGACTCGTCGAAAGAGAACGTGACCGAAGCGGACAATCACCTGATCACCGCCATGTCCGAGGCGCCGGCGACCATCCTCTCGAACGCCGGGCTCGAGCCCGACTTTCGCAGCATCACCGAACTGCGTTTTGCCAAGGCCGCGCCGCCCGAGCCGCCCATGCGCGTAGGCGCCTGGGGCGGCAACGGCTACGCCGACGTCACCTGGAACCCCTCTGTCCAGGAAGGCGCATCGCCGGTCGAGGCGTACATTGTTCGTGCCTCGAACGGCGCCACCCTGCGCGTAACCAATGCCGACTTCTGGAAGTACGCCTATGTCAAGTTTGCCGGCCTGCCCAACGGCCAGCCGCTCACCTTCACGGTAACCGCGGTCAACCACCAGGGCGAAAGCGTCGCGTCCATGCCCTCGCTGCCGGTCACGCTGGGCGGCCGCACCATCGAACCGCCAGCAGCGCCGCTGCATGTGAGTGCGCTTCCGGGCAAAAACGCGGTCAGCATTCACTTCGGCCTTCCACCCGAGAACCACGGGAACGGCGAGGCGAGCCCCATCCTCGCCTATGAGGTTACAGTGAACCCGGGCGGGCGTAAGGTGACATTCACCGGCCGGCGCGTCGTGGTTCTCGAAGGCAGGCATGTCACCTTCGATGTGATTGGTGGCCTCGAATCCGGCCAGGCCTACACCTTCAGCGTTTCGGCCGTGAACAACGCGGGGGCTGGCACGCCAACCGTAGTCGGACCAGTCATCGTAAAGTAGGAAATACCAGAGGCGCGCAGGCGCGCGGAATCGCCGCGCGCCCGCACCCGTTTCAACGCAACATTCAGTAAGGAATCTTTGCGTTCGATGCAATCCATGCGGCAAAACTGGCCCATGCCTCTTCGCCGAGAAGCTGCGTTGCGGGCAGTGCGCGCGCGGATCCGTCCTTGCGGAACTCTTCGTAGAGAAACGCGTCATCGAAGCCGGCCCGCGCCGCATCCGCAGCGCAACTGCCGTAGTAGATCGCGTCGATCCGCGCCCAGTACGACGCGGCCAGGCACATGGGGCAGGGCTCGCAGCTTGTGTAGAGCTCGCAGCCAGCCAGCGTAAACGTGCCCAGCGCCTTGCACGCCGCGCGAATCGCGTTCACCTCGCCGTGCGCCGTGGGGTCGTGCGTCGCCGTCACCGTATTCACGCCCTCGCCCACAACTTTGCCGTCGCGTACAATGAGCGCCGCAAAGGGACCGCCCCTCCCGGACTGCGCGTTTTCGGTAGCCAGCGCAATGGCGCGGCGCATGAACTCTGGATTTCCCTCACTCGCCATCTGAACTTGCCCTCGGCCTCCCTGACCGGCGAAAGTAATGTCAGTATGGCACATGCAATTCGCTCGACCCGGGTGCTGACGCCGGAGGGTCTGGCGCCCGCAACCCTCGTGATCGAGCAGGAGAAGATCGCCGCCATCGGCGCATGGGACCGGGCTCCCGCAAACGCCGAGCTGCACGACTTCGGCGGCTTTGTTGTGCTGCCGGGCCTGGTGGACACACACGTCCACATCAACGAACCGGGCCGCACCGAGTGGGAAGGCTTTGAGACAGCAACGCGCGCCGCAGCCGCCGGCGGCGTCACCACTCTTGTCGATATGCCGCTCAACTGCGTGCCCGAAACCATCAACACTGAAGCTCTCAAAGCCAAGCGGTGCGCCGCAAAGGGCAAGGCCTGGGTGGACTGGGCCGCCTGGGGCGGCGTGGTGCGCGGGAATGCCGCCGAGTTGCCAGCTCTGATCCGCGCCGGCGTCCCGGGCTTCAAGTGCTTCATGATCCACTCCGGCATCGACGGCTTTGCGTGGGTTGGCGAGCGCGATCTGCGACAGGCCCTTGAACAACTGCGCGGGAGCGGACTGCCGTTGCTGGCTCATGCTGAAGTCCCAGGCCCTGTGGATGCCGCGACGCAGTCTCTCAACGCATCCGGCGCGGACTGGCGCAAGTACTCCACCTATCTTGATTCGCGCCCTGACCCTGCCGAAGTTAACGCAATTGCATTGCTCATCCGCCTGGCCGAAGAGTTCCGGACACCCATCCACATCGTGCACCTGGCCACCGCGCAGGCCCTGCCGCTGCTCGATAAGGCGCGGGAAAAAGGTCCGCCCATCACTGTGGAAACCTGCGCCCACTACCTCTGGTTCGCAGCCGAGGAGATTCCGGACGGTGCAACTGAGTTCAAATGCGCGCCGCCCATTCGCTCGGCCGCCAACCGCGAAGCCTTGTGGAGCGCCCTGCTCGATGGATCGATCGATATGGTGACGACGGACCACTCCCCTTGCCCGCCGGCGATGAAGCGCCGCGAACCCAATGGCGAGATTGCCCGCTGGGATCAGGCCTGGGGCGGCATCGCCGGCCTCGGCCTCGCGCTGCCTGTGCTGTGGACAGCGATGAAGCGGCGCGACATCGGCATCGAACGCATCGCCGCGTGGATGGCCGCCGCGCCCGCGCGCCTTGCCGGACTGGCGGGACGCAAAGGAACGCTCGCAGCCGGCGCAGACGCGGACTTCGCCGTCTTCGATCCGGACCCAACGTGGACCGTCACAGCGGACGATCTGCACTTCCGCCACAAGCTCTCGCCATATCTCGGCGCGGAGTTGCAAGGACGCGTGCTTGAAACCTGGCTGCGCGGCCAGCCGGTCTATCGCGCAGGCCATTTCATGAACGAAGCTTTGGGCAAAGAACAGGTGCGCCCGTGAGAGACCGCGCGCTGCGAGCCATCGCCGAGTGCCAGCGCATCGCCGCCATGAGCGAAGAGTCCGGCCGCATCACGCGCCGCTTCCTCACGCCGCCCACGCACGAAGTGCACGCGCACCTGCGCCGCCGCATGGAATCGCTGGGAATGATGGTCCAGGTAGACGCCGCGGGCAATCTGCGCGGCCTTTGGAAACCCGAGAGCCCAAGCGGCAAGCGCCTCCTCCTCGGCTCGCATATCGACACCGTACCGGACGCAGGCGCCTACGATGGAGTCCTCGGCGTGATGCTCGCCCTCGAATGGGTCGAGCTGGCTCGGGAACTCCATCTTTCGATCCCCATCGAAGTGATTGCGTTCTCCGAGGAGGAGGGCGTGCGCTTTGGCGTTCCCT
>Ga0335072_10002896_pt1 | contig 26219 bp, 36 predicted proteins | sample Lox_Sample_21_FD_206725 | JGI IMG/M metagenome (GOLD analysis project Ga0335072, IMG submission 206725) | Soil microbial communities from Loxahatchee National Wildlife Refuge, Florida, United States - Lox_Sample_2.1 | ecosystem: Environmental > Terrestrial > Soil > Wetlands | place: USA...
CGATTCGGCCAAGCAATCGGCGTGGCGCGAGGCGGCAGCAGCGCGCCTCGCCGGCCTCACTGCGCGGCAGCGTCAGATCCTGGACCTTGTGCTCGCTGGGCAACCCAGCAAGAACATTGCCGCCGATCTTGGCATCAGCCGGCGCACCGTGGAGAACCATCGCGCCTCCATCATGCACAAGACCGGTTCGAAATCGCTTGCGGCACTGGTCCGCTTGACGCTCGCCTCGAGCTAGCAGCGGTCCCTCTAAATTTGATGCGCTCATCAGGGCGAGGTTGCGGGACACAGTTGTCTCAGATCCACTTCCGCCACCGCATAGGGCCGCTGAAATCAGATGGGCGTCGGCGTCCTTTTCTCATCACCGGTCGGTGCAGATGCCGCCGTCGCGTCTCCGACGACGAGGTACTCACGGCGGTGCAAGGCCTGATGTCGCGGAGCCGGTCGTTCGTGACGGGCGTCTACTTAGGACGATCGTGCCACCCGCGGTCTGGCCCGATTGTTCGAGGTCGCGTCGCCCTGGCTCTCGCTTCATCTGTCTCAAAATCCGAGATCCACAGCCGTAGCTGGTCGACGACTTGCCGATCGGCAGCGAGCTTGAGCAGGTCGCGGCACTGTTCGGCCTTCGCCTTGAAGTATGCGGCGCTGCGCATGAAATGCTCCCTAGCAAGGTCTCTAATTTGAGGCAAACCCGCCGTTTTCCCGGAACGTTCGTTTTCCTACAGGCGGCGCCTGCAAGAGGAATGCAAGTCAACTTACTTGATCTGAGTATTTATACTTAGCCCCGATCCTTGACCAGAAGCGGTTTTGACAGGAGTCCGGCGTACAAGCGCCAGCGGAGAAGGTCGCATCGGGCCGATCTCCGTTTGGAGCCCCGTCGCGTTCATCCATTCTTCCCTTTCACGCGCCAAGCATTTCACTGATCGCGCCAAGCATTTCACTGATCGCGCCAAGCATTTCACTCAACCGAGGTGACCAACGCGGCTCCCGCCGATCACGCCCAGCACGGCAATTGTGCCGAACCACACCAGCATGATGGGACCGAACATCCTGCCGATGCGTGCCGTGCCGCCGCACTGAATGGTGCGCATCCGGCGGTCGCCGCCAGCGACGCGAGTGGGTTCGTCGCGGGATTCGTCAGCCGAGCAAATCACTATGACGGATGCGAATCTCTCGGCGGCAGATCGCCAACCGCGCTTCGGAGCGCTCATGGGCGAGGATTTCGATCTTCCGAAGATTGCTCGCCTTGTCCTCGGGCGCTATTGGCAGACGACCAGCGATATCGAACGGCAGCGGTTCACGAATGCATTCGCCGACTGCATGGTGTGCCTCTACTCCGCGCGCTTCGCCGATTACAGCGTTAAGTCATTCCACGTGATTGGCGAGCGGGAGGAGACTGCGACCGTTGCGGTGGTGAGTACCCAGATCACTCGTTTAGCTACCGGAGAACAGATCGTGTTGGATTGGCGCGTGGAAAAAACCCCCGAGAGCTACAAGGTCATAGACCTCAGCGCCGGCGCCGCCAGCCTGGCGCGGGCCCAGCAGGAAGAATTTGCGTTCGCGGTTCAGCGCAACGGTGGAAGCGTGTCAAGCCTCATTCAGCGGCTGCGGACGAAGGTGACGGAACTGGCCATGTCAGCCCATTGATCGAGCGTCGGCGCGGGGGCGACGGCGCGCCGGCCGGTAGCATCTCGGAACGATACCAGAATACGCTGCTCCTCGTCCCACAACGCGAGCCGCGGGCATCTCAAGCTGTCGAACAGAGTGAGGCGCTTGGCCTGCCAGAACTCCGAGTTCTGCTCGAAGCATGCACGCAAACGGTAGTTCGGCACTTTGCTGCAGAGATGATGGATGTGGTGGAAACCGATGTAGCCAGTGAGCCAGTGCAGCGCCCGAGGCAGATCGTAGAAGGAGCTGCCCTGCAGCGCGGCCGCGCCGAAGTCCCACTCCGCCTCCGCCTGCCAGTAGGTATCCTCGAACTGATGCTGGATATAAAACAGCCACACGCCCAGCGAAGAAGCGAGCAGGATCATCGGGAGGTAACCGAGCAGAACGGCTCGCGGTCCTACCGTCAGCACCAGCAGGAGAATGGTCGCGGCAATTACGGCATCCGTGCCTAGAATGCTGGTCCAGCGCTGTCGGTGCCGAAGCGGGTTGCCGGTGGGGATGCGGTGGCGAATGACGAACAGGTAGGTTGGGCCGATACCGAACAGAACCAGCGGATGCCGATAGATCTGGTAAAAAAGACGGCGCCACGCCGGTAGCAACCGATATTCGCGGACCGTGAGGGTGATGACGTCGCCGACACCGCGGCGGTCGAGATTTCCCGAGGTTGCGTGATGTGTCGCGTGGCTGCTGCGCCAGAAGGCGTAGGGCGTCAGCGTCAATACGCCCAGTGTCCGGCCGAGCAGGTCGTTGGCAAGACGCGACTTGAAGAATGAACCGTGGCCGCAGTCGTGCTGGATCATGAACAGGCGAACCAGGAGTGCTGCTGCAGGCACGACCAGCGGGAACGCTGCCCAGCGATAGCGTCCAATGCCATAGAGCAGCGCCGCAACAAGGACCAGAAACGGAAGTCCCGTGTCGAGGAGCTGGATCACGGCGCGCCTGGTATCAGGCCGAGCATAGGGGGCGACGATCTCCCGCCACGAGCGCTTGGACTGATCGCGCATCGAAGAGGGTGGGTCAGTGCTCGTGCGGCTTTGCGGTGATTGCGCCGCGCACTTATGCGCCGCCACTGCCGTCACCGGTATCCTCTCCATCTCCATCTTCATCTTCGCCGCCTCCAGCGTCGAGCTCCGTGAACTTGGGCCGCCGGAAGGACTTCGCATAGACAGGCGGTGAGCGCTGTCGAGCGCGCTTCCATGCGCTCGGTCGCCCACGCACGGCAGCGCTGCCTCAGCCGCTTGACCATATAGCGAGCAGGTTGCCGGGCGGCGCTAGGTTCGGAAACTACTCAGATCCGGCCGATAGAACTCGCCGCCTGGACGACCGTTGGACTGCTCGATGCTTGATGGCCGTAGCAGAGCACTTCCGACCCACAAGCCACCGAAGCTGGAGTGCGAACCCATCGCGTCCCTGCCGGATTGACGCAACGACGACCGGTTTGATCGTGGCCCAGCGTGTCATGGCTCCTCCCAAGTGCGCGAGCGGACGTGCCGTGGGGCGGGTCACCGACGCACGAACAAGTCGGTGAACAAGATGAGGCCAATTCACTGGCGTTGAGATAACACCAAGTGCGCCACGCTTTGTTCCAGGCTCCGACGGTGAATTGCATTCAAGTGCTCATCTCTTCTTCATCTTGCATCTACGCGGTCACGGTCGCCGCCTCATAGTAAGCGGACCTGGCGAGCGCGGCGTCCGCTGCCGTGTCGAAGGTGATCCGGATCGCCGTGTGTCTCCAGTCCACCCATTGACCGATATGCCACTCTCCGATTTTGGCGACTCGCCGCAAGCGCGGTTAGCCTCGTTGCGAGGCGGCCTACGCCGAATATTCCGCCTCTGACGGGAAAGATCACGACGCACTCGATCTGATTTGATATGCCGACCTCCATATTCCCCGGGTCCTCCGTATGCTCCCTCATGCCCTTTCAAGCGCGGCCGCCGTGCTAATGCGCACGGAAGACGGCGTACAAGATGATCAGCAGCACGAGAGCAGGCGGAAGCACGATCGGAGGGACAAACCAGGAGGCAATTTGATGCCTTTCCCACTGTCTTCTGAAAATCGAGGACATCGCAACTACTCCCGGCGGTCCGCCCAGGCGCCTTGGCGTTCCGCTTCTGCCCTTCGATCCCCCCGTCTGCGCGCCCGAGCCCATTGTGCCCGCGCTTTTGCGGCCCGACTTTTGAAATCTCGGCCCAGCGTCGTGGGAAGCTTGGAATAGGGTTTCGCAACGCTGGATGGCGTCTTTTCCCCTGGTGCCATTGACATGCTCGCTCCGAGAGGGCACGCGACATGCGCGAACACTCCTGACATTGTGAGTCGCAAGGGCCGCGGACAGGCTCGGAAACTACTCAGCTCCCGAGCCGGCGATCCGCCCCGGAACGAGACGCCGGACGCCTCGACGGCCATCTTTCAGGTTGCGTGATAAGAGGGAGCGCACATATGGCGATGTCGCGGGCGAATATGGGCTGTCGGCTGAGTAGTTTCCGAACCTATCCGCCTCTGTCGCCACTCCCAACATTAACATTAAGTGTGATCCCGCGAAAATCTTCAGCATCGAGCTGCGGCATAGGTGAGAAGCACGACCGCGAAACTCAGGTGGCGGAACACCACTCGCTGGCCGTACGCGTATGCGGCGCACCAAGGCGTTATTGCCCATGACCATACAAGGCGGCCCATTAACCACGGCAACGCGGCGGGGAGATGCGCCGAGCAGGACGGCGATGCGTCATCCAGCTAGCGCTGGAGGCGCTCTCCTCCCTCAGCGCGACCTACCGTCTGTCAACCGGGAGTGGCCGATCTCGGAGCGGGCACGATGGCTCCCGGCGCTCGCAATGGCCATCGGAATCATCTACGGCGAAAGCAACAGTCGACCCTCCCCGGTCCGGGAGCGGGACTCCCCGGACTTAGACGATTGAAGGAGCAACGCGCATGAACCCGATTACGCTTTTCCTGGCGGTCGCCTGCGTCGTCGCGGGCGCCGCCTTCGGGGAATGGGTCAACCTCTATCTGGCGCTGCCCTTTGCTATCGCCGCCGTGATCATCGCCCTCTCGTTGAAGATGGCGAACGCCTGGCAGAAGTTCGTCATCCTGCGGGCCGGCAAGCTCCAAGGCGTGAAAGGGCCGGGGCTCTTCATGATCATCCCATTCTTGGACAACGTGACCGCGGTCATCGACGAACGTATCCAGACCACGGCCTTCAACGCCGAGCAGGCGTTGACCAAGGACACCGTCCCCGTCAACGTCGATGCGATCATTTTTTGGCACGTTCACGACGCGGAAAAAGCGGCCTTGAAGATCACCAACTACCGTCAGGCCATCGATCGCGTCGCGCAGACCTCGCTGCGCGAGATGATCGGCTCCTCCATGCTGGCGGCGCTCCTGTCGGACCGCAAGACTGCCGACGAGCGCCTGCGGGACGAGATCGGCGCCAAGACGCAAGAATGGGGCGTGTCGGTGACATCGGTGGAGATCCGCGACGTCGCCATCCCGGTGGCGCTGCAGGACGCCATGTCTCGTCAGGCGCAAGCAGAACGCGAGAAACAGGCACGGGTCATTCTCGGCTCGGCCGAAGCCGAGATCGCCGGAAAGTTTGTCGAGGCCGCCGACATCTATGCCGATCATCCCGCGGCGCTCCAGCTGCGTGCCATGAACATCATCTACGAGACCACCAAAGAGCGCGGCGCCACGATCCTGATCCCGACCGGGATGGTCGACAGCTTGAATCCAGTTTCCGCGCTGGTATTAGCCGGCCAGGCGCCGTCGAGCGCGGTCGCGCCGCTCAAAACTGCGGCGTAGGAAGCATCATATTGAGGTTCTGGGATCATCGCGGATCCGCTCGAGCCAACGCGCGACAGGAGAGACGACCGTGAAGATCTGGACTGCGACGAAGCGCCTAAACCAGCGCTACGATGCTTGGGCGATGCGCACGTCGAGCAGGATCGTGGCTAATCTCGATCGTAAGTTCCGCAGCGGGGCGGAGCGTGATGCCAAGAAACACCTGGGCGTATGAGACCTTCTTTCCAGGAAACGCGAACCTGGGCGGTGAGGAGGCGATGCGATGCGGTTCAACGGCGGCGAGTGGAAAGCCTGGCTGGTTCGCAGCGTCGATGACTTTCGATCTCCAGCGTACATCTCGGTGCTGACTTGGATGTCCTTGCTTATTTGCGTCGCGGTGTTCGTTGTCTGGCTGATGCGATGATCGAGTCCCGGTTCGTTTTAGAGAGGAAAGAGAGGACGCCGATGTCATATTTTCGCCGTCAGGCGGCGCGAAGTTGTCGGGATGCACGGTGTCGTGCTTGGTGACGATCATGGCGAGCGCGCCCCAGCGCTCGAACGACAGGCGAGGAGATGCCGAATGAGCAACGTAACGAATGACGCGGCGCGCCGAAGAGCGCAAGAAATCTGGGACAGGAACAAGCAGCGAGACGTGGACGCCCGAAGTGGCGCGCAGCGTGCCGAGGCGGCCAAGACAGCGCGGCTGCGCGAACTGCGCCTGGCCAAAGAGGCTGCCGACCGGGAGATCGCCGAAAGACTGGATGCCAAGCGTCGCCCGCGTCGCCGCAAATTGGCCGGGCTGGCGGCATCGGAAAGCGTCGAATGATGGATGCCCCATGCTCGACAGGCTGGGAAGGATCGGCGATATCGGTCCGCTCTCTCGAACCGCGAGGACCCTCGACACCTTCACCTAAACCCCTTCGTCGCGAGGAACCGGCGTGACATCCGGCACGATCCAGCAGAAGGCCAAGGACCTCTTGAGCGCGCAGCCCGCCGGCGCTGATCCGAAAAGACCCAATGCCGAGCAATTTTTTCCATCAGCATCGCGAGCGCCTCGTCTTCGCTTTTACCCTCAGCGCTGATGCCGAGCTCGCGGACCTCCGCCTTGAACCCGCCGAACAATCGGCTGGCGGTCTCCCAGATCCGTTCAATGCGAACTTTGTGGCTCATTGGTACTCCTCATTGCATGGAGCACAATTTGAACACCGATTAGTAGTAGAAAGAGTGAGGCGTTGGGCGATATTAGCGATGCCGTCCAACGCGTTGCTGAGCAGCAGCACGAGCAGGATGATGACGACTTTGTCCGAGACGGAAATCTCAGGGAATGGCGACGTGGCGAACGCAACCTGCGAATTTTTCGAGACGGGGAACGAGGACGTCCTGGCGGTTCTGGAGAAAAGCAAGGCCGGGCGGAGCCAGTACGCGATCGAGCGCGACGACGGCCTCGTCGCCGACCTCACGTTGTTCGCGGAAGCAAGCGAACACCGGCGCCAATGATGCGGCTCACGGCGTTGGAGCGCAACCGAATAGGGGCGCATCGGCGACCGCGGCGAAGGTGGTGACGGTGGAAGGCGCTCCTACGCCCCATGGCGTCCACGGGATGCCGCCCCCGGGCGTGTAGCCGATCATGGCGCGGCCTGCGCCCTATCGAACAGGTCTTCGCCAAGCCCCTGCGGAGCAAGGTTTTGAGTGGCCACGAGAGCGGCGATTTGGTGCCAGATGGCTTCAGTGGAGCGTTTGGCGGGCCGCGCTCGAGTTGGCGGCGAACAACGACGTTCCCCCGCTGCGTCGATGCCATGGACCTGAAAGACCGATTTGGCGATGTCGAGACCGACCGTCGCGACCACTCGCATACCTGCTTCCCCCAGCTCCGGGCCGCCCCATTGGCGACCCGTCCGTTCCGCTTCCGTGGAGGTGGAGGAGCCGTCCACAGCATCAGAACCGGACCTAGTGCGAAGCCGTCTTGTCTTCCTGACGGGCTTCTGTGACGCTGTCTTACACGCAAGAAAGAGGACCGCCGAAGCGGTCCTCTTTGAACGTAGGATGTTCAGAAGTCCATGCCGCCCATGCCGCCGCCGTGCGGCATTGCTGGAGCCGATTTGGGCTCCGGTTTCTCAGCCACCATCGCTTCGGTGGTGACCAGCAATCCCGCCACCGATGCCGCATCCTGCAGGGCAAGACGCACGACCTTGGTCGGATCGATGATCCCGGCCTTGAGCATGTCGACATATTCGCCGGTCTGCGCATCGTAGCCGTAGTTGGCGTCAGTCTTGTCTTGCAGCTTGCCGATCACGATCGAGCCATCGACGCCGGCGTTCTCCGCGATTTGCCGCGCCGGCGTCTGCAGCGCACGGCGGACGATGTCGATACCCACCTTTTGGTCATCGTTGGCGGGCTTGAGTTTGGCGAGGACTTTGCTGGCGTAGAGCAACGCCACGCCGCCGCCAGCGACGACGCCCTCCTCGACGGCGGCGCGGGTTGCGTGCATCGCGTCGTCGACGCGATCCTTGCGCTCCTTCACCTCGACTTCGGTAGAACCGCCGACGCGAATGATCGCGACACCGCCAGCGAGCTTCGCGAGGCGCTCCTGCAGCTTCTCGCGGTCGTAGTCGGAGGTGGTTTCTTCGATCTGCGCCTTGATCTGACCGATCCGGCCCTGGATGTCCGCCTTCTTGCCAGCGCCGTCGATGATGGTGGTGTTCTCCTTCTCGATGCGCGTCTTTTTGGCTTTGCCCAGCATGTTGAGCGTGACGTTCTCGAGCTTGATGCCGAGGTCTTCGCTGATCATCTGGCCCGCCGTCAGAATGGCGATGTCCTCGAGCATCGCCTTGCGGCGATCGCCGAAGCCGGGCGCCTTCACCGCCGCCACCTTCAAGCCGCCGCGCAGTTTGTTGACGACGAGCGTGGCGAGCGCCTCGCCCTCGACTTCCTCAGCGATGATCAGAAGCGGCTTGCCACTCTGAACCACCGCCTCGAGAAGCGGTAGCAAGGGCTGAAGGCTCGAGAGCTTCTTCTCGTGGATGAGGATGAAGGGATCGTCGAGCTCGCAGACCATCTTGTCCGCGTTGGTAACGAAGTATGGCGAGATGTAGCCGCGGTCGAATTGCATGCCTTCGACGATGTCGAGCTCGGTATCCAGACTCTTTGCCTCCTCGACCGTGATCACGCCCTCGTTGCCGACCTTCTGCATCGCTTTCGAAAGCATCTCGCCGACTTCTCTATCGCCATTGGCGGAAATCGTACCGACCTGAGTGATCTCTTCGCTGGTGGAGATCTTCTTCGAGCGCTTCTTTAGGTCTTCGACCACCGCCTCGACGGCGCTTTCGATGCCGCGCTTGAGATCCATGGGGTTAAGCCCGGCGGCTACGGCCTTGACGCCTTCGCGCACGATTGCGTGGGCGAGCACCGTGGCGGTGGTTGTCCCATCGCCCGCCTGATCGCTGGTCCTCGTCGCCACCTCGCGGATCATTTGGGCGCCCATGTTCTCGAACTTGTCGGCAAGTTCGATCTCCTTGGCGACGGTGACGCCGTCTTTTGTGATACGCGGCGCGCCGAACGACTTATCGAGCACGACATTGCGGCCCTTGGGGCCGAGCGTCACCCTGACCGCGTGAGCGAGAGTATCGATGCCGCGCAGCATCCTATCGCGCGCATCAGTTTGAAACCTGACTTCTTTTGCTGCCATTGCTTATCTCCCTCAGGCGACCTTCTTGGTCTTCGACGGCTTGCCCTCGATGACGCCCATCACGTCGCTTTCCTTCATGATCATGAGCTCCTCGCCGTCGATCTTGACCTCGGTGCCAGACCACTTGCCGAACAGCACGCGATCACCAGCCTTGAGCTCGAGCGGTTGAAGCTTGCCGTGTTCGTCCCGCGCACCGGGCCCGACGGCGACGACTTCACCTTCTTGCGGCTTCTCCTTGGCAGTATCCGGGATGATGATGCCGCCGGCAGTCTTCTCTTCCTGCTCCAGGCGACGGACCACCACGCGGTCGTGCAACCGGCGGAATTTCATTGAAAGTCTCCTCCCTGATTAGCGCTCGAATAGCGAGAGTGCTATGCTGACTATTGTGCCCTCGCACGCTGACGGCGACGCTTGGCCTTCCGCATAGCCTTGCGTTTGTTCGAGCGCATTCGGGTGCTCGATTTGACCTGCTGTTTCATGTTCGCCTCCGACCCCAGGCTGGTGTCGGGTTGGTTGCTGCTTCCCATCCCGCTCGGCGCGGTGCCCGTGCGCTTTGCGGCCCGAGGAGCGCAAGGCGACCGAGGCGCGCAATCTCCGCGTCCTCTACGATCTCGGCTTCCATCCCGATGTCGGCAGACAACTGGCGCGACTCATCTCCTAAGGCGGGAAAGCTCGGAACGAGGAGCCACGGTGAATTTCGCGCATGAATTCACCGTGGCCAATATATTCACATTCTCAGGATTCGTGCTACTCCCTTCGGCCTACCTGCCAGGAGCACGGTAGTTGATGCTCTTGGCGAGTGCCTGGTCGGTCTCCTCGACCGTGAGCAGCGGAGTCGTCTTGAGCCGAACGAGCCCCGAGGCCGCGATGGCCAGACACATCGCCGCCGCATTGACATTGTCGGGCATGTCGATCACCGCAACGATGTCGTCGTCACCGAAAGCGTAATTGAAGGACTCAAGCTTGCCTCGCAAAGGCTCCAAGGCATTGAGCACCGCTTGCCTTCGGCCCGAAGCCTTGTCCTTCTGCAGACCCTTCAGCCCCTCGGCGGTATAGGACGCTTGGATCAAATACTTGGGCATGGCCGATTACTCCTTTTTGGAAGAAAATAATTTTTCTCCCAGCGGAGACAAAACACCTTTTTCTGTGCTCTGCTGTGCACTCCGGTACGTGGGGGGTCGCGTGACGCTTTACCATGCTTTTCTTGCGTCGCGCCCAAGCTTGCATGTCGCGTATCAAATCCGGCTATATTATTGATGATGAAGCCCGCCCAATTCGGCAGTCAGAAAATGCGGCCAACCTGGCAACGCAGAGTACGTGCGGACCTGGGCGAGCGAGCGGTGCGTGTTGGAGGCCATCGTTGCCGCGCCGCCACGACCGCCTATCGATGCGAACTACGAGCGCATCCGCGAGCGCCTGCGAGGGTCTTCCGCAAAATCCCAAGTCAACCCCGCATTAATTTTTCTTCTAACTCATAATGTCTGTCCGCCGCGCGACGCGAAGGCTTATATGGCGTCGGTACCTTTCTCGCCAGTACGAATGCGGATCGCCTCGCTGACGGTACTGACGAAAATCTTTCCGTCCCCAATCTTGTCAGTGCGGGCCGCGTGCTGGATGGCTTCCACCGCGCGCGCGACCAGCGCATCGTCGATGACGACTTCGACAACCACCTTCGGGAGGAAGTCGATTGTGTACTCGGTGCCCCGGTAGAGCTCGACGTGGCCCTTCTGTCGGCCGAAGCCTTTCGCCTCGGTGACTGTCATACCTTGCATGCCGATGTCGTGGAGCGCCGCCCTGACGTCGTCGAGCTTGAACGGCTTGATGATCGCTTCGATTTTCTTCATGGTACCTCCGGCTGATGGCCTTCGCACCGTGCGCCCCGCGCTGGCCTCATGCCCAAAGACCAGCCCATGGACGAGAAGAAGCCCCGCCGGGGAGGCGGGGCAGCGCGAAGGTACCGTGGGCCGCAGCAGCGTTCGTGCGATTTATCCGGACACCTTCGCCGGAGCCGGCTCCATCAGCCGCTCGGCGCAGAGATTGGCCGCGCCATCGACGGGCTCTTTCATCCCGGCCAGCGTCGCCCAACCGCCCTTCTCAAGGTAATCGCCCCGATTCCAGGAATCGCTCGCCTTGAGCGTGGCGAGGTTGGTGGCTGCATCGGATCCAGCTTCGAAGCGGCTGACACAGACGGCAGCGGCCAGATCGGCGCGCGCATCCGTGGCAGCCTGGGCCGCCATCCGTCCCGCGGTGCCGCCCGTTACCCAACCGCCCCAGGTAAACCCTATGAAGAGGGTGGCAACGATGCACACGGCGCAGGCCCAAAAGACCGCAGTCTTTGATGCCTGGTAGTCCTCCCAGCGTTCCCTAAGGCTCTGTTTTGCCACCATTGCTCGGTTCCTCCCGTCAGGTTCGGACACCGGAGAGACTCTGTTTTGAAGATATCGCGCCGGCGAGGAGCCGATCTCCGTCACAAGACGGAGGCAGACCCGGTACGTAATACGTGGTGCGGCTGTCGATGAAAACCTAGACATTTCTTCGCTTCCGGCAAGGAAACTCCGATATTGTCTCCTACTCCTCCCCATGATCGCAGCACGGCGGTGCCACGACCGTCGGCGACCTTGCATCCGCTTTGTCATTGGTTTTCTCGGACTACTTTTCTCCGGCCTCGACTACATGAAAGTCGGAGAGCACGTCACGGCATTTCGGTCACGACGCACTGCTCTTTCCAACCGATGGCTGCCGTGCGATCATCCTTGATAGTCTGCGCTTCCCTCGCAATGGCCGTCTCGTGGCCTGCGTCACCGAGGCCGCCAGACACAGCTTTTGCAAGGCACGGGGATGGCGACAAGCTGCCGCCGGAGGAGCAGGATCCTCTTCCATCAGCAGGCGCGACCCGCGCCGCGGTGGTAGCGGTAGACCGAATACATAGACGAGCCGCGGACGAGCCGCGTGCCGGATCGGATTTGACATGAGCATCCTCACTGTGCGGCACGTAACCGTCTACCGTTATACGGAGCCGGTCGCGCTCGGCGAGCATCGCATGATGTTCCGGCCACGCGAGAGCCACGACCTCCGTCTGATGGAGACGCAGCTCGACATCGTGCCGCAGCCGACGCAGCTGCGCTGGGTGCACGACGTCTTCGACAACTCGGTCGCCGTTGCGACGTTCTCTGGGAGAACGACCGAACTCCGTTTTGACAGCACCGTCACGCTCGAGCATATCGAAACCGAGCTGCCCCACTACGCCCTTGAGCCCGAGGCGGCGACCTACCCTTTTGCCTATGCGCGCGACGACCTGCCCGATCTCGCCCTGGCGCTGCAGCGGCGATCCCCCGCGCCTGACATCGATCGCTGGGCGGCGAGCTTCCTGCCTCCCTCCGGCTCGACCAGCACGATCGCCCTGCTGCGCGCGATGACGGTCGGTATCCAGGAGCAATTCACCTACCGCCGCCGCATCGAGCGAGGCGTGCAGACGCCGAGCGAAACCGTGCGGAGCGGCAGCGGCTCCTGTCGCGACTTCGCCTTGCTCATGATCGAGGGAGTTCGGTCGCTCGGCCTCGCTGCGCGCTTCGTCAGCGGCTATATTTTCGTGCCGGATCTCGAGCCTTCGAGCATGCTCGGCGGTGGCGCCACCCATGCCTGGCTGCAGGTCTACCTGCCCGGCGCGGGTTGGGTCGATTTCGATCCGACCAACCGCATCATCGGCAACCGCAACCTCATTCGCGTCGGAGTGGCCTGGGACCCGGCGCAGGCGCTGCCGCTCTGGGGCAGCTTCATCGGATACCCCTCCTCCTTCCTCGGTATGGAGGTTGCGGTGAGCGTCGTCGAGAGGACGCGCCCGGCTTAAGGGCGCTCGAGCGGGAGAAAACGGCCTCGGACGTCATCTGCCACATAGGCGGCGGCTTGGCCGCCGCATTTCGGGAGGCACCTGATGCAGATCCGAGTCGGATTCGAGCTGGTCTACGAATGTCCCCAGCCGACACCCATGGTGCTGACGCTGAATGTTCACTATACTCGCGCCTCCGACATCGTCTTTCCCGACTATCTGACGACAGATCCCGCGGTGCCGGTCAGGGGCTACCGCGACAGTTTCGGCAATTGGTGCACCAGAATCGTGGCCCCCGAGGGCCGGATCCGCCTGTCGAGCAGCGCGGTCGTAAGGGACAGCGGCGCCCCCGACCCGGTCGTCGCCACGGCAGTCCAGCACCAGGTCCAGGACCTGCCAGAGGAGACCCTGCTGTTTCTCCTGGCCAGCCGGTATTGCGAGACCGACCGGCTGTCCCAGGCTGCATGGGACCTCTTCGGCCACTCGGCGACGGGCTGGGGCCGGGTTCAGGCGATCTGTGATTTCGTTCACAACCACATCGCCTTCGGCTATGAGCATGCGCGTCCCACCAAGACCGCCTATGATGCGTTCAACGAGCGGACCGGCGTCTGCCGAGACTTCGCCCATCTCGCTGTCACGTTCTGCCGCTGCATGAATATCCCGGCGCGCTATTGCACCGGCTACCTCAGCGACATCGGCGTCCCGCCGCCCTATGCGCCGATGGACTTCGCTGCCTGGATGGAAGTCTATCTCGGTGGCACGTGGCACACCTTCGATCCCCGCAACAACGTGCCGCGGATCGGCCGGGTGCTCATCGCCCGCGGCCGCGACGCGGCGGACGTCGCGATCAGCAACACCTTCGGCCCGGCCAAGCTGCTGAGCTTCGCGGTGGTCACCGACGAGATCGGGGGCACCGGCTGACCGTGATCGTCATCGCCCGACGAAGCTGGCCGCGGCGCTATCCTCACGCTTACTTCGCGGGCCGATCGACGTCAGCGTCGGTGCGTTGTTCCTCTGCCCTGCGCTCCATCGCTCCGCGCGCCCGCGCCCATCGCGCGCCTGCAGCTGTTTCATTTTCAGCCTCGGTTTGTCGATGGTTGGTCACGAAGAGCCATGGTTCCTGCTTCTCTTTGCGAGAAGCCTGAACATGCGCCGGCGTCCTTTTCAAGAGCCGCAGTGAGTTCTGCGGCGTCTATATCCACCACGTAACCCAGCACAGTACTGCCCGGTCGCCCGGGCAGCCGGATCAGCGTGGCAATGCGCCGGTACGCCGGCACGGATGCACCTTCCAGCAGCTCTTCGTCCGTCTCCACCGTATAGCTTCCGGCCGGTTGCTCCTCGTCGATGCCTTTCAGCATGAATGGGCGAGCGAAGGTGACGGTCCGGGTCGTGGTACGAACGATCATCAAATCCTCACTTGGGGTTTGCCGGGCTTCTCTTGCGTTCGAGCTTGCAGCCGTCCCCGGGGATCAGCCACGATCCGGTTGGCCGTGCGCGTCGCCTAAGCATCGTAGTGCCGGTTAAGGCGCTTCATCGCGGTCCAGATCTTCATGGTCCTCTCCCCTGCGGGGCAGGTTTCATCGGCTCCGGTGTTCCCGGAAGTGCGCCATCAAGCGTCCTACGCCGCAGTTTGGGTTTCTCGCGCGGCCGCTACTGCGGCAGGGCCTTACCGTGATGCTCGACATGGTATTTGGTGGCCTCATTAGCGTGGCGAATGGCCTGTTGCGTGTGGCCATGCGCGACGAGCGCTTGATGCGCTGCATGGGCGTAGTCTTTCTCCGCGTAATTCCGCGAGGCTTCGCGATGATGCCACGCCGCCTGCTCGTGATGGCTCGCTGCGGCCTCGTGGTGCTCGGTTCCGCTAAGAATCTTGCTCATGAGGTCCTCCAATTCTGGCAATTATGGGCGCGCGTCGGTCTTGCAAGCTTATCGGGACACGGGCCCGTTCCCGCAAATGTCGAGGACAAAGTTAGAAACGAAGATCGCGTGCGGTCCCGCTAGCGCCAACCGAATGAGAGGAGCGGAATGCTGTCCCTACTGACCGGCAGCCTCGGATCATCCGACTAGATCGCAAGATACATTAGATATGGGTACTCACGGCGCTCTTTACGACAGCGAATGGCCACGACGGCACCGAGGTGGCTGTCATGGCTTCCGAGCCCGAAGCGCGGGTGACGCGAGCGCGCCGCCAAGGCGGTCGAATCACTAGCCGCGTCGGATGAATTCGAAGGCTTCGATCCAGGTCCTCACGGTTCGTAAGGACGCCGTGGAAGCTGCAGGATGTTTGTCCTTCACCTGCTCGCGCCGGAGTGCGTTATAGGGCACGGCATTACGCGCTATTCTTCATCGAAGCGGTGCTGGGCCCGGCGCATCGACAAAGGGCTGGTCCGAAACACCGAAGGTGGGATCCCGACCTGCGGCTGATCGGGACCTCACCGTCGGCGCTTTGAAACGGGCTGTCGATGCTCGCGCGGTTCGTGCCGAGAACATCCACGCTTTCAGGCGCGAGTGCTGTGGTCTTTCCGCATCTCTATGCGGCGAGCCGCTCCCCGACTTCGTGTTCGACGATGCGCCTCATGAGGCGGCGCGCCCGTTCGACGAAGGCGAGTTTTTCCGCCAGGCAGCTCTCGAGCAGGACGCCGACCCCGAAGTGCTTCGTAATGTCGGCCATCGCGGTCAGGGCGACATACTCGGCAATGCGGAGCTGCATGAGATGTTTCGCCTTTGCCAGGATATAGAGGTGCCTCGCTACGGGCGATTGAATCTCGGCGAGTTCCCTGCGGAAATCTTCGACGAAGATGTCATGAATGCGATCGCTGACCTTCACCGGCTTTTCGCCGATGAGCGTGAAGCAGCGCTCGAGCGAGCTGAGCATCTGCGCCTTCAGAAAGACATGTGACTCCAAAGCCTCCTTGATGTCGGGATCTTTCGCCTGCTCGCTGATGTGTTGGAGAATCTCGGCGGAGCGCTCTTCGCGCTGCTGGAGGTGGCTAAGGAGCATGACGAAGAGCTCTTTGGGATTTTGAATGGGCATATATCAGTACCTCTCTTCAACCGAGTGCGAAGCTGATGAGAGTATGCCAGCGCGCATCGGCCGCCTATCGGGTGATCGCCCCATTCTCTCGGTCGTTTTGCGTGTACCCAATCGCCTGCGCCAACCCGTATGCGGACTACGGGCGTGAACTCATACGATAGCGGCGAACGGTGAACAGATCGCCCGCGGACAATTTGAGAAGACGACCCCGATAGCGAGGGGCATTGCCGGCTTTGGAACAGTTTGCGCCACCCGCCGAACCGGAGCGTTTATGCCCTGAGAGCCGGGACCCGCCAGGGGGTGACGATGAGCCGTTCAAGACATGTGCTCGTGGTCGATCAGGACGAGGGTACGCGAGAGTTGGTCGCTGCCATCCTCGAAGATCGAGGCTACCGCGTGAGCCGCGCCGTAGACGGCGCCATGATGCGCCAGATCCTGACTGGTGAAGAAGATGTCGACGCGATCATCATGGATGCATCGCTGCGCGGTGAAGCGAGCGCCTCCCTCGCCGAGCACGCAAAGGGGCTTCGGCTGCCACTCGTTATGATCTCGGGAAACGACCTCGTCATGGGCTACGCGGCCGAGCACGGTTTGCAGCTCCTGCGCAAGCCCTTCCGCATCCGAGACCTGTGCGACGCGCTCGATCAAGCATTCGCCAGCGGCGAGTTCGGGCAAAAGGAGATCTAGCCATTCGCCCGGTCTTCCTCAGCTCGCCGTCGCGGAGAGGCAGAACGTGATCACCGCGACAAAGTGGCCGACGATGCCAGCGAACACGCAACCGTGCCAGACCGGGTCGGTCCATCGGCCGATGTCGCGGGCATAGATGGCGGCGCCGGCGGTATAGGCGACGCCGCCGAATCCGAGGAACAGAAGCGGCAGCGGCGGAACGGCGCGAGCCACCTCGTCGCCCGCGCTGACGAACAGCCATCCGATGGCGAGATAGAGGCCGACAAAGGCGCGGTCATGGGACTTGGGCAGGAAGAGCTTGAGGGCAATGCCCGCCAGCGCGAGGGACCAAACCCAGGTCAACAGACTTTCGTGAAACGGGCCGCGAATGCCGGCGGCAAAGGGCGTGTAAGTGCCGGCGATGAGCAGGAAGATCGCCGCATGATCGAGATACCGCAGCAGCGCACGCCGCTTTGCCGTCTCCAGCATGTTGTAGAGAAAGGAGCAGAGCGTACAGGCGACGAGCGACACGCCATAAACGAGGCACGCAGACGTGAAGCCGCGCGTGCGAAGCATAAGCGCCAGAATGGCAAGCACCAAGCAGCCCGCGCTGCCGAAGACGAGCGTCGCGGTCAACACCATGCGGTTGACCCGGCGCGAGAGGCCGGCGGGAAAGGTGACCGACACCGGCCGCCGATTAGTCGAGCTCGCTCTCCAGCACGACTCGCTCATGCCCGTCGATGACTGAGCGGATCCGGTATTGGTAGCTCCCGTGCTCGAGCGGCAACAGGCGGGTGATCTCGAAGCGACCCTTGGGGGTGGCGCGGGCGCGGTTCGGCGTCATCGACACCATCTGCCCGGTCCGGTACTTGCGAGCTTTCATCTGGTTCGTCCTTCACTCCGCCCGGATTGCTCGACGGCTGACCGGGGTCAGGACGCCACCGACGTCACTCAGCGTCCGATTCTGCGCTACAGCAGTTCGGTGACGCTCGATCGCTTTCAGAAGCGACCAGCCGAAACAAGTAGTTCGCAGATGGCGATGAGTTCACCTACATGCAAGCGAAAAGCGCCGGCATCGTCGAGAAACGCGCGGCAAAGCCGTGCTCGCGGCGTCGATGACGCGCCTATTTTCTTCGAATTGAGTATCGTCGCTCAGCAAATCGGCCTATATTCGTCCGCTTGCTACACGCTCCCGAACATTTCGGTGATCGTCAGAAAATAGTCGAGGTGGCAAAGCCTGCATGGCTCTCCCCGCAAATTTCTCTCTGCTTCATTCCGAGCTCAATGATTTTCTCTTTGCGCAGCTCGACGAGGAGGAGAACGGTTCGCCGCTCAGCGTCCTATCAGCGCTGACGCGCATTGGGGCCGACCCTTGGGCGGAAGGCGCCCGGCTATCGGAACTGCCAAAAGATGCGGCGGCGCGGGCGCTCGTGACGATGATCGCAATGTTCCCTCGGGAGAAGCGTGGCTTCTCGGAAGTGATGGCGCGGGCCGAAGAGTTGGCGGAGCTGCTGCCGCAGCGTCTGGACGCTGCGACCGGCATCGTCGTGACCGGCGATCGCCGGCGCGCGCCAGGTCCCGCGATGCCAGTGACCATTAGAAGCTGGCGGGAAAGGCTCGCTCGCATCGTCGACGATCTGCGCTCGCCCGGTCGGATGTCCATCCTGACGTGGGTCGGTCTCGTCGTTTGCGCCGCGATTTTCGTCCGCTGGCTGAGCGGGTGACCGTCTCTCGCCCGAACTCGACGGCGTTCTACCGTCGCAGCAGCTGCCTTCGCTCGCCGTCACACGCGAAGGACGCCACCGCGCCAAACTGGGTGCCGCAGTCCGAAGACGGCTTGGAGCGCGGTATGATCAGGAGGCTGTCATGTCCAAAGACCACATCGCAGTTCGTTGCCCCGATTGTGGCGCGAGGATGCGCATCGACTGGCCGACGCCGCGCGCAAGGCACGCGGAGATCACATGTCCGAGCTGTGACGCCAGTTTTCCGGTGGCCGAGGCCGTCGAGCGGACCGTCGTGGGAGCGCCCGACGATCGCGACCTCCACATCGTGCGGAGCCGGGCCGACCGGCCGGATTGATCGAGACGATGTCGGGCCGTCGCGGGAGCCTTGACGTGAAGAAAGAATAGCGCGACGGGGCATAGCTCGCCGAACACGGGGCGACAGGCGCGGGATGCAACGGCTGCGCAATCGGTCAGAAGCTGGAAGGGGACATCGCTTGAACAGAATGATGGACGGCGCGGCTCGGCACGATGCCTTGGACATCCGGGATCATGGCAAGATCGGGACACGGAGCCAACGACGGTCGGCACTGTCAGCCCGCAACGGCAGCCGCGCCAGAGGTGGCCCTCGCAGCATGCATTCCGAGTGCGTGTCTTGATCTATAGCGTCCGTTGGAAATCGGCGAAGGATGAGCTCGAACACAAGTCCGGCAATCACCTGAGTACGACGGAAGCGACCGATTTCGCTTGGGCCGTCCTCAATCAAACAACCGTTTCCGAGATCTCCATTGTCGACGGCAGCGGGCACCAGGTGATGAGGATGCCGGAAATCGTCCGATGCTGGCGCCTCAAGAAGGCGCAGTGACGGCAGCCCTGTGCCAGATCGGACGGCGCGAGCCGATGCGAGTGGTCACTTCCGCATGCTGATGAATCTGAATTGCAAAGTGCCCGCGCCGCCGCTATGTGCTGGTGACCGCCCGCAGAGGCCGATCAGGCGCCGGCGGCTGAGAGCTGCATTTCTGCCTCACGACGACAGGGCGTGCTCCCGCCTGCAAACGGTAGCAAGGGAGCCATGCAGGATGCGTTATCGCAATACCCGTTCTAGCCCTTTCAAGCCGTCGTCGGCGCGCGGAGAGGTTAATTCGCACTGGACCATTTGGTGGGATATGCACCGCCGCGCCGGCAACGAGGGATGGAGCCGGGCGATCGAGAGCAGCCAAGAGGACGCGCTGCAACGCGCCGAGCGTTTTCTCAAGCTCGGCTTCGTCGTCCATGCGATCAAGAATCCGAAGGGGGCGGTGTTCATGGACGAGGCGCAGATCACCGACCATTTCGCCGAGCGCGCGCGGCTTGCTGCGGCGACAATCAGCTTTGGCAAGCGCCTGCGCTGAGCGGCGTCCAACACCGTCGCTCTCCAGCCATCGATCACCGGTTCGAGGCCTTATCGAGCCGACGTCTTCGCTCTCACCTGCGTCCACGGCACTTCGCCGGACGGCCCGAGGATGGCGTGGATGACGCAGCCGTCGCGCTCACGATCGAGCGCTAAGGCGATCGCCTCGTCGCGCGTCTCAAGCAGCTGCGCGTGCACCTCTCGATTCGTCGTCTTGTCGATATACTTGACTGACCACCCAGCCATGGCGCGCTCCTCGTCGGCGCACGGCCGAGCCTGAGGGATTGATGCCGCCGGCGCCCCCGGTGTCTTGCAACCCACTTTAGGCGGACCTGTTCGCTGGCAGCAAGCCCAGCGAACCTGCCATCTCTCGCCATCGCGGCGCGTACTCCACGTGTTAACAGCAGGCTTGCCGCTCATTCGACGCTAAGCTGGTTTCATCGCCGGCAACGGCTGGTCCAGGCGCCGACGGCTGAGAGACAACGCCCGTCCTGCCAAGAGCGGTTGTGCGCGCTCCCGCCTGAACAAGCGAGGGGGCTGTCATGCCGAAAATCCGCGACCGCCTCGTCCACGTCCGCAAGGGAGCTTCGCTGGTGCGCCGGCTCTCCAATGAGCATGCCGCAGCCGACAATGACCAAATCGAAAGTTCGCCGAGGTAGCCCCCGAGTTGGAGACGAGAGCCGCCGAACCGGAGCGGCTGCCTTGGACGATGGAGGGGACTGGATGATGACGCCGACGGAACTACGCGACAAAGCGCGCCTTTACTGGCAAGCGGCCGCGGAAGAATCAGAACCGCATCTGAAAAGGCGTCTGGCAAGTCACGCCCTCGCCTTAGCGCAGCTGGCGGAGATGATCGAGCGTGACGAAGCAGCATTCGGTTTTGAATAATCGCCTTACGTCACCGTCGACATGGCGCCACCACCGCGTCGCGCCGCAGCCGCCGTTATGCGTAGCCGGCCGCCGGCGGCTCCTCTCCTGCCTCAGCCCGCGCCAGAGTTGGCCCGCTGATGAAGATCAGCCGCGGTGCGCTCGTAATGTTCCGCTCGCAGCAGCAGGGTAGCCGGTCGCCTGACTGTAGCCGCCATCCTTCGACAGCGCTCGGCCATGTCGAGGTATCTCTCTACAGAAGCGCTTGCCGTTGCGCGGTCGATCGTCCGCGCCGCTACGGTCATCTCTGTCATTGGTATATTCTCCTCAGCGCAGCGGTATGCGCTCCAGAACCATGGCTCTCTTCTCTAAATCGGCGGCTACCTCAGCGAGCTTTGCCGCGATCAGCGGATTCTCTGCCGCGGCATGATCACCCGAGAGGCGGCGCATGAGCGAGGCCATCTCGCGGAGGTGTTCGAGTTGATCGCGGTTTTTTGGCATGGCACGCCTCCGCTCATTCAGGCGGGAGCGCGCGCAACCCCTCCTGGAAAGGGGGCAGGCACTGTCTCTCAGCCGTCAGCGCCCGTGAGTCGTTGCTGACGATCGAATGAGCGTACGCGGGACGCGCACGCCTGTCTAGTTAACGCCGCTGCCCTCGCCTTGCGCGGGTGGCGATCGCTTCGCTCGCGTACCTTATCGAAGGCATGAAGCAAAGGCACCTGCACGCCGATGCCAACTATCGCACTATCTGTCGATCCGACGAAACCTTCGGCGTCGAGGTGACCATCCCCGAAAGCCACCCACGTCCGTTACGAGCTTTGCTACTGCGGCGGACGCAGAAGCCTGGGTTCCTGCTCACAAGCAACGCGTGGCTGCTTCCATATCTCTCAGCCGTCGTCGTCTCCGGCAAACAGGGCGGTAACGGCCAGCCGCGTAGCCCGGCGCTCCTGCTCATCCCGCGACCGCATCTATAAAACGCCGGCCACGTCTTGCCGTTTTCAGCGGCAGCGCTTGACATGAAGCGCACTCGACCGGCGGAAACGCGGATCCCCATCGCGGCAAGCGCTGCCTGGCCGATAGATCTGAATGAGGTAGTCGTATTGCCGGCAAACCACGAACTCGCTGGAGCCCATGCCCGAGGACGATTTTCGCCGAACGGCCCGACGAGAGTATTGTACAGCCTTGGGCACGCCGCAGTTCCCGCTTGCAGGCCATCGTGCATCATGTCGGTCTTGCGCTGGGCGGCCGACCCGGACCAAGCCTCGCCCGACGCCTGCTGCTCCCGGTGAGCAAGGACACCTTGCTCCGCGTGGTCTGCCGCTGCAGCACGCCGCGCTTTGTCTCGCCAACCGTGATCGGCATCGACGACTGCAACGGTCAGACTGAGGGTCAGATCACCAAGCTCAAGCTCGTGAAACGCCAGATGTATGGCCGCGGCAAAATCGATCTGCTTCAGGCCCGCGTCATCGAGCTCGATTAACGTCGACCTGCACCAATAGCGTCAGAGCCAGAATTGCACGCCGAATAACCGTTGGGTGGGTCTCAGCGATCGTGAGCCTTCTGGCAAGGCGATGCGACGAGCTTGCCATTTCACACACTGCGCCGACAACATCGAACGTTATGCTGGGCGGGCGAGCAGAGCGCGTTCGAGGAGCTTGTGAGGAGCTTGTAATGTACAGGTCACATCCCCATGTGTACTGTGCTCGCCGCGCATAATTCTGGATCACGGAAAGCGTGTGATCCGCCTGATACGTTCCTAGGAAACAGATTGGGCGGCGATGTCACCGAAGGAGCTGCCTTGCTCGCGCGAGGTGGCTTCTTTGCCTTTTCAACCAAGTTCACCAACCGCAAAAACGGCGGTGCAGGGTGAGGAGTACACAAAAAAACTAGCGCCTTCTTGGACTGCGATCTTGTGGGAGTAGTCTATCACCGGCGCGTGGCACGAGATTCGGGGCGAAGCTCGATAAACGCCCGTCCGTTTCCCCGACCGTCAAATTCCTCATCCCACGGCCCAGGTTCGTGCTTGAGCGGGCCGCCGTTCAAGATGCGTTTGATGTCGGCGTCGACGTTTTCCGTTCGCCAAGCTTCGCCCGCGCGACGAAGTCGCGGCAAATGTTCCGGTCGGGACCGTACTCAAACAGAAGCGATCCGCCCGTCCTATCCGCGAGAAAACTTGCCGTGCCGGATTTACTTCTCGGTCGGCACCTTCGTCGGCAAGCCGACGCGCGGCTTCGCAGTTAAGGCGTCCGCCGGCATGTCCTTCGTCGGAGGGACGTAGCGCTCGGCCATGCGCCGCTGCTGCAAGCGCTTGGCTTTGTTGTCGCGGCGCTCGGCCTGCCTCTCGACATCGCGGCGCCATCCCGGCGACGACCCGCCGAGCGTGGCGGCTGGTCTCGTTGGGCATTTCGATGTGCCGTACTTCGCCAGATACTCGGCAATCAAATCCGCATCGGTCATGTTACGAGTAGAGCATCAGCGGCCACACATTTCGCTTGCGTCGACTCAGACGAGGACCGTCCCCGTATTGCGTCTGCGTACGACGGCTAGTGATCACGCACCGAAGCCCGTGATCTCCTCGCGCCGATCTACGGCTGATTCACCCGACTAACGCAAGACCCCCGCTCAGCGCCACATTGTGACTTGCGGGGGTCCATTTGCGGAGCAAGCAAGTCTCCGCGCTCGGTATGCCGAGCATATCTTGGACTTTATGATGAGCCGCCGATGCCAAGTGGTCGGCAACTCGTTCCCATCCGGCGGAGTTATACTGATTGGGCACCCTCCACTGAGTTGACAACCCATTGCACATGGAGCTGAGCACGCACGGATACAAGAGCATGGTGGCAAGATCACAGGGCATCGCTCAGGCGCCAGCAATGCTCGCGCTCACTGGCTTTGCTGGCCCCGAGGCAGTTGGTGCAGCCGCTCGAGCAGCTGTGCGCGAACTGCAGGGTCGTTTTCCGCGACGCTTGTGATCCTGTTGTATTCGTCCACTGTCAGACCTTGGTCCGTCACAGCCTTCTCTAGCGCGTCATTACCTTCGCTCATCAAGCGCTGCTTGTCGCCCGGTGGTGCAGCGTCGATCTTTTTCTGATAGGTCTGCTTCACGGTGTTCATGCGCCGCACCGCTTTGGCAGTGGCATCGAACTGCTGGTCGGTTATGTCAGCCGAAGGCGCGGCTTGTTGAGATTGCGGCGACACCTGGCCTTGGGCATCAGCTGTTGGAACCAACAGTCGCAAGGAGGCGCCAAGAGCGGCAACGGCGAGAAATTGCATCATTGTGCGCATTGATTTTCCCCTTGGGTTGCGCCGCGTCGATAGGGGCGGCGAATTTCTTCGCTTACGGAGCAGGGAGCGTAGACGCGGGCTGATCCCGCACGTCGATTACTCATCTTGCACGTCGATACTCATGTCTTGCATGTCGATACTCATGGAGTGCGGCCGCTCCGATGCTGAAGCCCGCCCCCTCCACTCTGAGGATTCGGAATCCTAGAGCGGAATCATCCTTGAAGGTATCAGAAACGCGACCCGACTCACACTGGATAGTGCCCATCGCAAGGCGCGTAGCGGCGGCCCGCGGGGCGCTGGGTTCCGGGCAGCGATTTCCTGCGACGGTCTCCCATGATAGGATTTCTGCGCAGCGCGGAGGTCGGCAATGGCTGGACTGCCGGTGACGGACATCGACGAGGCCAGGCGGCGGCGGTCGAAGAGCGATCCCAATGCCCGGATGGCTGAGTTCGCGCTCACGCAATGCGAGCAGGCGATGCTCGAGCGCGACTGGGACCGGTTCGACCGCTGGTTCCGCATCCACCAGCGGGTGCGGCCCCGTCCATCGTCTCCCGCCTCCTCCCCCGTGCCGCTGCGCGTGGACGGTGCGAAATCCCTTCCCGCGGAGAGCGCCGTGGCAGGACACCGCGTGGGCGCAGAGGCCACCCGGCGCTGGGCGAAGATCGCGGCGGCTGCCCTGGTTCTGGCGGTCGTCGCGCCGCTGCCAACGAGGACGATTACCCATTCCAGGTCGACCGAGGGCACCGTCATCGCCTCGACGACGCTGCCCGATCTCAACGATCGGTCCCTCTACGTGGCGGTAGTCGGCGGGCGCGTGCCGCCGGACGGGACGAGCCTCACATCGTCGTCGGACGAGTTCTTCTTTCAGGTCGCGGGCGCAACCGAGCTCGCGCTCGACGGTTTCTCCGGCGTCATCGGGGCCGGCCAAGCGGTCTTCGTCCCGCATGGCGCCCGAGTGACGCTGAAACCGGAACCCGACCAGACGTCCAGATACCTCCGCTTCATGCTGACGGACGCCAAAGGTCTCGAAACCGCCGATGTGTCGGCCCCGGACGCGCGAGTGATCTACAGGACCGGTGCGCCGATCCACGGCATCTGGCCCGGCAAGTATGTGCTCGACCTGATTAAGGTGACACTGCCCCAGCGGGCGCTTCCGGATCCGCCGCATCACCGCTCCGGCGCGGCGCTCCACATGGTCCTGTCTGGCCTCGGAGCCGAGACGGCGGACGCCGCTACGGTCGCGCGGAGCCCGGGCTCTGTGTCGTTCGAGCCGGGCTCGCTCGTCTACCAATGGAGCAATCCCGGCAGCCAGCCGCTGACCTACCTGGTGTTCAACTTCAACCCGGCCGGCGAAGACGCTGTCCTCGCCGCACGGTAGGGAAGGCCGGGAAGGTAGCCCGAAGGGATCGGCCATGGCTGAAGGACGTCCCGCGACGAAGACGCTCGCCCGCTAACGCGGCGGGGCGGCTGGCGATTCACCCGCCGGACGGGCTCGGTCGAGCTCACGAAAGTCCTAGCGCCCTCTGGAAACTTACGCTTAACGTTCCACGTTGATTGTACTTTCAACGGCTTCGGAACGGAGGGCGATCATGGCTGGCATGATGCTCCTGGACCTTATTGGCGGGGTGGCGTTGCTGCTGTGGGGTCTGCACATGGTGCAGACCGGCATCATGCGCGCCTTCGGTTCCGATCTCCGGCGGTACCTCGGCACTGCGCTGAAAAACCGCTTCCGCGCCTTCGCGTTCGGTCTGGGCGTCACGGCCGTGCTGCAAAGCAGCACCGCGACGGCGCTGATGACCTCGTCATTTGCCGCGGGGGGCCTCCTCGCGCTGACACCAGCGCTCGCGATCATGCTGGGCGCCAATGTCGGGACCACGCTCATCGTCCAGCTCCTGTCGTTCAACGTCACGGCCGCGGCCCCCATCCTGCTGGCAGGCGGCCTCATCGCCTTCAAGCGCGCGCCGAGAACGCGCTTCCGCGATCTCGGCCGCGTCGCGATCGGCCTAGGCCTGATGCTGCTGTCGCTGCATATCCTCCTCGATACCCTGGCGCCGGCTGAAGACGCGCCGGCCCTACGCTCGCTCCTGGCCGTGATCAACGGCGATCCCGTGCTCATCATGCTGGTCGGTGCGCTCTTTGCCTGGGCGGCGCATTCGAGCGTCGCCGCTGTCATTCTGGCTATGTCGCTCGGCTACTCGAGCTTCGTGACGCCGGCCGGCGCCCTGGCACTGGTGCTGGGCGCCAATCTGGGCAGCGCCATCAACCCTGTTGTCGAAGGCGCCAGCGATGACCCGGCGTCCCAGCGCCT
>Ga0335072_10002897_pt1 | contig 26215 bp, 12 predicted proteins | sample Lox_Sample_21_FD_206725 | JGI IMG/M metagenome (GOLD analysis project Ga0335072, IMG submission 206725) | Soil microbial communities from Loxahatchee National Wildlife Refuge, Florida, United States - Lox_Sample_2.1 | ecosystem: Environmental > Terrestrial > Soil > Wetlands | place: USA...
TGCACTGTGACCATCTCGGAGAAGCACGACGCGGCGAAAGTGTCGTTGGTGAACTCGATGCTGGCCAACTGTCCGGCCGTCCCGCTGAATGTCAGCAGGTCACTCTGCCCGGGCGTGCTGATGTTGACCGCGGTCGGGGTGCCGGGCGTCACCGTTCCTGTCTGGTTGCTGAACAGCCATAGCGATAGATCTGCGCTGCCGGTAGCCGTGCCGGCAGCGGTGAACTCAATTGTATAAGTGCCTGTAGTCGGCAGGCTGAGAGCGTCAATAGTAATGTTGCCCCCGCAATACTCGCTGTTGTACAACCTGGAGCCATTCGGGTTGAGTACCGTGACCGTCTGCGGGAGGCACCCACTGAAGGTGTCGCTGGTGAACTCGATGGTGGCCAATTGTCCCGCCGTCCCGCTGAAAGTCAGCAGGTCGCTCTGTCCAGGCGTGTTCAAGTTGATCACGGTCGGGGTGCCGGGCGTCACCGACCCCGTCTGGTTGCTGAACAGCCACAGAGACAGGTCGGCGCTACCGGTAGACGTGCCGACTGCGGTGAGCTCAATCGTATAAGTGCCTGTCGTAGGCAAGCTGAGAGCATCGATCGTGATGTTGCCCGTGCAGTATTGGTCGCTATAGAGCGTGGAGCCATCCGGGTTGAGCACCGTGACCGTCTGGGCGTAGCACCCACTTAAGGTGTCGTTGGTGAACTCGATGGTGGCCAATTGTCCCGCCGTCCCGCTGAAAGTCAGCAGGTCGCTCTGCCCAGGCGTGTTCAAGTTGATCACGGTCGGGGTGCCGGGCGTCACCGTCCCCGTCTGGTTGTTGAACAGCAACAACGACACATCTGCGCTGCCCGTGGCCGTGCCTAGTGCGGTGAACTCAATGGTATAGGTTCCGGTGGACATCAGGCTGAGACCATCGATCGTAATGTTGCCTCCGCAGTATTGGTTGCTGTACAGCGTGGTGCCATCCGGGTTGAGCACCGTGACTTCCTGAGTGCCGCATCCACTGAAGGTGTCATTGGTGAACTCGATGGTGGCCAATTGTCCACCGGTCCCGCTGAACGTCAACAGTCCAATCTCTCCACCCGTAGGAATCGACACAGACGCCGGCGTTCCTGGAGTGATTGGCTGGGCAGAAGCAACTTGACTCGCATTATAGGGCGGTGGAACAACAAATAGCTCGGACGCTGCGGAAGCGGTTCCGTATGGAGTCACAAGGTTGACAAATCCTGAGGAAGCTCCTGGTGGAACTGGAAAGGAAAGAGAGGTGCTTGAGATGTTTGAACTTACTTGCGCAGATACGGAGTTAAGGGATACCAGATCCTGAGTCGACGGCGAAACAAAATTGTTTCCGGTCATCGTGACCATCGTACCGGCGGTTACGACAGTGGGGCTAATTCCGGAGATGCTTGGCGGTGCGTTGCTGTTCGATAAGACGACGAATGATTCTGGGCTTGTGGCCGAACCAAGAGGTGCTTGGACGGTAATTGGACCGCTGGTTGCGTTGGACGGGACAACTGCTGTTATCTGATAAGCAGTTGCCGTTTGTATCGCAGCGCTTACGCCATCGAATGATACTGAATCCTGGCTCGCGTCGGCGCTAAAATTTGCGCCTGAAATCGTAACTACCGCGCCGACGTTCCCAGACCCCGGGCTAACACCCAGAACCGCCACCTGGCTTGACGTAAATCTCTGTATCGATATGATATTTCCATTTGCATCGTATGTGTACTGAGCGGCATTTCCATTCTGATCGACAACCCCTACGAGGCGCCCTTCCGAATCGTAGCTATAGTGAACGTCCTGTGCAGCCAAAACAGGGACAAGACAAAAGCACACGATCAGCAGGCCGACGACGCTACGCATATATCTGGATTTCCTCACAAGGATGGCAAGTAACTTCGCGTCACACTTACCCATTTACCCCTCAACGCGGTAGCGCCCATATTAGGGGAGCTAGAAATTCTCGTCAAGTTACTTTAGGGAATGGATCAGAGATTCTTTTTTGCCGACGACGACTCACACTTTTTCGTTGACAAGTCAAATCGAGATTAGAGAAACTGAACGCCCACGGTGTCGAGTTCACTACTGCGGAGTCCCCAAACTTCATGTTATTCCGCTTGCGTTGCCTTTATGTCTCTGCGATGGTTGCATTTCTTTCCTTGACGGTCACTGCTCAATCTACAGTTGCGCCCCAGAGACCTGGGCAGGCCCTTACGCTCTTGTCGAACGGAGAGATTCTAACTACAGGTGGATTCGATGAAGCAGGTCACGCTCTGAGGTCCGCTTATCTGGTGAAAGCCAACGGAAAGGTAACCAAGCTTGAATCGGGGCTCTTGTATCCCAGGGGCTGGCATACGGCCACTGCTCTACCGGATGGGCGGGTCTTGATCTTCGGCGGCAAAGACGGAGATGGGCATTATGTTCCAACGATGGAGATTTTCGACCCTGCAACGCAACAATTTTACCCCTGGACCGGCGTCCCACTGGTTCCCCGTGCATCGCACACAGCCACGATGCTTACAAGCGGCCTCGTCCTGATTGCGGGTGGTACCGAAGCCGGAGGCACATTCCCAGATGACATCCAGCTATGGGACTATCGTACGGGAAAGATTAAGACACTACAGATCGCACCTGAAATTCCGCGGCAGGGCCACACCGCGACGTTACTAGCCGATGGTACGGTGGAGATTAGTGGTGGCACAGATCTCTATGGATCTCCCGTCGCGCAATCTGAAATCTTCGATCCGGAGACTGAAACTTTTCACCTGATTGGCACGAGTAATGACACTGTATCGGGGCAGTCAACGGAGTTTGATGTTGCGCAGACAATTCCCGCTGACGGAGCAGAACAGTATCCGATCGCGGGATATTTGAAGATCCGATTTACCCGGCTAACGAACCTCTCAACTGTCAACAGCACAACCATTAGGCTCCAAGATGCAAATGGCAACAACGTTCCCGCAACGGTGCATGCGGCCGCAAATGGGCGTCTCGCATTTCTCATCCCTGATGCGGCTCTCGATCCCGGAGCCGATTACACACTCACCGTAGGCGGTGTTAAAGACCTTTCCAACGACACCATCCCTGAGTCGACAGTAGCGTTTTCAACAGAGAACGATATTGACAACGGGGCCAATGATGGATGGATTCCTGACGCTGAGGCGCTGGCGGGCAACTGGGGCAGTCGCACGGGCTTGTCCAGTTGGCAACAACTGCCGCCGCTGCAGGCTCCTGTTGGAGTTACGGCTGTGGCGGGACAAGCTTTGGGGCTCAGCGGCAAGCCACTTCCGCATGTTACTCTTCAGATTGGGGATAGCAAAGTACAGACTGATAACACAGGGCGATTCCTTTTAAAGAAGGTATCTCCCGGTAATCAGGTGCTTGTGATCGATGGGGCAACAGCCGATAGCCCAAGAGCGAGTTACGGCCTTTTTGAGGTGGGGATCGATGTCAAAGGTGGCATTACGAATATCCTCAACTATACGATTTGGATGACACGCCTTGACACCGCCCATGCTGTGAAAATTCCTTCACCAACCACCGCAGCCGATACCGTAATTACAACTCCCCTGATACCGGGATTGGAGCTCCACCTGCCGCCACACACCACAATCGTCGATCGCGCCGGGCACAGGGTCACGGAACTCACGATTACACCCATCCCCGTGGACAAGCCTCCATTTCCGCTGCCGACGGGTGTGAGGGTGCCTGTATATTTTACGATCCAGCCCGGCGGATCCGACATCAATGTACAAAGCACAGGCACGGGTATTCCCGGCGGCCGTCTTTACTACCCTAATACCTATCATGAACCACCAGGAACACCATTCAACTTTTGGAATTACGACGCAACATCCAGAGGTTGGTACATCTATGGGCAAGGTGAAGTCAGCAAAAACGGTGAACAAGTTATCCCTGATCCGGGAGTTGTCATCTATCAGTTAACAGGAGCGATGGTTGGATCCAACGGCGCGCAGCCGCCCGTTGGGGCGTCTATGAATAGTGTGGATGGCGAGCCTGTTGACCTCTCGTCTGGGGAGTTCGTCTACACAAGGACTGATTTGACGGTATCGGATGTCTTGCCAATCCGCCTCACCCGAACGTATATAACCAACGATCATTACCAGCGTGCCTTCGGGATCGGGACGACTCTAAACTACGACATGTTCGTATTTGGTGACACTTTACCATACACTTATCAGGAGCTTATACTTCCGAACGGCTCACCGATCCGATTTAACCGAATTTCAAGCGGCACCAGCTATATCGGTGCCGTCTATAAAAGTACGGCAACGGCAGGTGATTGGTATGGAGCGACTCTTTCTTACAACCCATCATCCATTCCTGGAGCCTTCTGGGTAATCAGGACAAGAACTGGGATGTTGTATGGTTTTCCTGAGTCGGCGGCCGAAAATAACCAGGTTAATCAGGCTTTGGTGGGCATCGAAGACAGAAACGGTAACATGCTGAAACTGACAAGAAACGGTAGCGCCCTTCTAACGCAAATTGCATCGCCGTCGGGCAGGTACATCAACATCGCGCGGGACGCTGAAGGCAGAATTATCCAGGCCACAGACAATGGGGGGCGATCTGTTTCATATACCTACGATTCGGCCGGTCATCTTGCATCGGTTACTGACGTCAATGGCGGGGTGACAACTTTCGCGTACAATTCGAATGACCTGATGACGAGCATTACCGATCCTCGCAATATTACCTATTTGACGAACCAATACGATAGTTCGGGACGCGTGATCGAGCAGACGCAGGCTGATGGCAGCACCTACACATTTCAATGGACGCCGTCTGGCAACGCATCTCAGGAGTGGATTAGCTCGGGTTCAACGGTCGACCGCTACAATTCCAGCGACTATGAAGGCTTTACCGGCCTGATCTCCTCGGTAGCTGTTACCGATCCGCGTGGCTACGTTCGACAGGTTGCGTTCAACAATCTTGGATTGACAACAACAGATACGCGAGCATCGGGGCAGCCAGAACAGCAGACCTCTACCTATCAATACTATGCGGACAACCTATTGCAGTCCGTCACAGACCAGCTGGGCCGTACGACAACCTATAATTACGACGCAAATGGAAATGAGACCAGCGTAACTTATCTGAGCGGGACTTCGAGTGCGGTCACATATACCGCTACTTTCGATCCTATCTTTAACAATATGCTTACGCGGACCGACCCGCTAGGTCACACCGAGACATTCACATACGATGGGAGCGGTAATCTATCGACCATTCAAGATGCTCTCGGGCATACGACTACCTTTACGTACACCGATAACGGAGAGCCGGCCTCCATCACGGATGCGGCTGGTGACAAAACAACCTTCAATTACTATGCCGGCACTGTCGTAGGTATAACGGATCCTCTGGGCAATACAACACAAATGTTTCCCGATCAGTTTGGCCGGGTCGTCCAATCGTCGGATCCGCTGGGTAATACATCGAAGTACACTTATGATAACGGGAATAAGCTGCTTTCAGTCACAAACTCGCAGGGCAATACAGCGTCGTTTACGTACGATCCGAATGGCGATCTCTTATCGGTTCAGGATTACCTTTCGAATGTGACGAAATACACCTACGATTCGATGGATCGCCGGATTACTAAGACAGATCCACTGAACCGAACAACGACCATGACCTATGATTTTGCGGGCAACCTGGCCTCGATCACGGACCCAAAGGGGCAGGTCACAGTTCACTCGTTTGATGGACTGGACCGGCTCACCTTCACAGGCTTTGGGGCTACCGGAACTGGTTCCGGAGCGACCTACCAGAGCACGTTGTCGTATCAATACGATGGCGGCAACAGAATGACATCCGTTACCGATTCTTCCTCCGGCACAATTTCCCGAACGTATGACGGGCTGAACCGATTAACGGGCGAAACGTCCCCCCAGGGAACTATGAGCTATACCTATGACGCCGCGGGGCGACGGACGGCGAGCCAGGTTTCCGGAGGAGCTGACATCACGTACGGGTACGATGCCGACAATCGCCTTACGGGAATCACTGACGGCCCTGCCCAGGTCAGCTTTTCTTATGACAATGCAAATCGGCGCATCTCGCTCGCTTTGCCGAATGGAATTACCGCCCAGTATGGATACGACCAGGATTCCCGAATCACGAGCACCCTCTATGCCACAGCCGGAACTACAGTCGGGAACCTCACCTATGCCTACGACTCCGATAGTCGTAAAATCGATGTTGGAGGATCTCTGGCAGCGACGAACGTGCCGCTCGCTCTTGAGCAGGCGACATACGACGCGGACAACGAACTGCTGACCTGGAACAGCAGTTCAGCGGCCTACGACGCGGATGGCAATATGACAACTGACGTCAACGGAAATCAGTACGTCTGGAATGCCCGCAACCAACTGACCCAGATCACGGGAGCGGCCAACACGTCATTCGCATACGACGCTTTAGGGCGGCGTGTAAGCAACACCGCCACCGCGTCGCCCACGAGTTACCTTTACCTCGGGATGAATCGGGTCACTGAAACCTCGGCCGGGTCGACGGCGTCGCTCCTGCCAGGGGGCCTCGATGAATATTTCATGCGCACGGACAGCAGCGGAACGTCGGTTCCGTTGACGAACGCCTTGGGCAGCACGATTGCCATGACGAATTCCACGGGAGCGATTGCTACCACCTACTGGTATAGTCCCTACGGAATAACCACCGTTACCGGTGCCACAAGTGGCAACAGTTCGCAATATGCCGGCCGTGAGAACGATCAGACTGGTTTGTACTTCTACCGCGCCCGGTACTACTCGCCTGAGATCGGCCGGTTCATCTCTCAAGACCCGGCCGGGTTATCGGCAGGCTTGAATCTGTACGCGTATGCCGGAGATGATCCTGTCGACTACCGCGATCCTCTCGGGCTGGATCGAGGCGCTGGCTACGGTTTCGGGGCGAATCCAGGGATGGGACCCGATGGCGGCTCGGGCGATCCTGCAGGTCCAAGTGACCCAAGCGGTCCATCATCGCCCCCTCAAGGACCTCCAACTCCTCCCGCGCCACCACCACAGACACCGCAGCCTCCACAACCGCCACCATGTAGCCCTGGGTCAAGCCCATCGCCGGGTCCGGATCCTGAACAGCAAGTGCTGAACGGAATTAACGATGCCTTTACCAGCGAGGTATCAATGGCCGGCGGTCCAACTGCTAGCGGCAATCCATCGAAAACAGCTGGTCCAATAACGCCGCTTCCACCTTTGAGCGAATTTCCTGTTGCGGGACTTATGGGTCTCTATTCCTATTGGGGTGTAGCACAAGGTGCTTTCGGGTTCTATCATGGATACCAAGAGATGGGCAACGGCCTAGCCAACGGTCTGAGCCTCCCGCCTGGGGGGTGCAGTTGAGAGGTTCAATGCTCTCTATGGAGTGGACTTAATGGCATGGACATTGGGACATGCAGTCGCGACGGCGATATTCGAAGTTCCGTTTGTCTATTTATGGCTTGTCGGATGGAGGAAACCGTTGCGATCTATAACCAACAAAAACGGACCCCGAAAAGTAATTAGTAAGTTTGACTTGTCAGACGTCTTGTATTGGACCTCATGCTGCATGCTATTTTGCTTTAGCATGCAGCATTTTCCAGGAGGAACGCGAGACGAGATATCGCTTTGTACAATGATTGGCGCTGCTGCAAGCCTCCTTCGATTTGGAGTGAGTTAGTGATTAGATAAGTTCATTTACGAGTTCTCTTCCTTTTCTATTGGAATAGACAAGTATTGCCATGATTTCGCCGACGTGAAGGTGATCCACAGATGATGGTGCCTAAGAGCCGAGATAATCGAAACATATTGCCGGCGGTCGTGCAGACTCAGAGAATAACCAGGCGAGTCGCGATTCGCATTCTCTTTGCGTCTATTCCGGTGTCTCTGTTACTGATGGCGCTCGTCCATTCGGCATCGGTTTACAAAGAAATCCAGGCAAGCCGGCGGTCGGTGATTGTAGCGGTTTTGGGAAAGATTGATGCGAACTCATCGCTGAAGAACGCGCTGGGCGCGCCGGTGGTGGTTACGCCCGGAACGCGCGGCAAAGTGACGGAGGATAAGACGGGATGGCAGGAGGCGCGGTTGCTGATTCCGGTGCGCGGCAAGAATGGGCAGGCTGTGGTGCGAATTGCGGCGGGCCGCATCGAGAGCGCGTGGACCTTTTCGACGTTTGACGTTCTGTTTAAGAAGAGCCGGACTGAGGTGGATCTGCTGACCGGTAAGGAGACAGACAACGACGCGAACATTGCGGCGGAAGTGGAGAAGTTGCCAGTCGCTCCACCGGAGTTCACAGTGATGGATGCGCCACCGCCAAAGGTGCCCGCGGATTATCCGTGCGTGGCGGGAGGATTAGGCACGTCGGCAGCGCCTCCGCATCTGTCTATGTGTCCCATCGATGTTGACCCCGGTCGGCCAGTGGACGAAGCGGAGGCGGACTTGCGCTACGGACATATAGTTCTGCGTGAGACTGACCTCTATTTGGACGACGTATTTCAGGTGCCTCTGACCCGAACCTACACTTCTGTCGACTGGGCCACACGGAATAACGTGCACGCCTTTGGCCGCAATACCAACCACTATTGGGATATGGCTCCGGTAGGCACGCGGAATCCTTATACATATCAGAATCTGGTGCTGGCGGATGGCGACGTGCTATTTTTCGGGCGGGTTTCTCGCGGCACAGGATATTGGAATGCTGTATTTCGGCATACGGACACGGCGACGGGATTCTATAAAGCAATTGCGCGATGGAATGGGCACGGATGGACGATACACTTGACCGATGGGGGAGAAATCTTCTTTCCTGAATCCTACGACGCGAAGAACATGGCACAAGGCGGACCAACGGAAATGCTGGATGCGCTTGGGAATCGGTTGCAACTGATCCGTGACGCGAAACGGAATCTGCAGGAAATTCTCACGCCACATGGGCACTGGATTCGGTTTATCTTCGATGGAGAGTCGCGGATTGTCCGTGCTGAAGACGATGCCGGGCACTGGGCACAATATGGCTATAACCAACAGGGGATGCTCAGTTTCGTCTCGACGTCATCGGGAAACCAGCGCCACTTTGAGTACGTAGGCGACCGCATGGTGGAAGTTATCAATAAACAGGGAGTTCCTTTGCTGAAGAACTGGTTTCAGGGAAGCCAACTCGTCAGGCAAGAATTTAGCGATGGAGAAGTGTATTCATACCGCTACCTAGTTTCAAAGAATCGGTGGTACTACACGAAGGTCTATGTCACCCTTCCGAATCACTCGGTGCAGCCGATCGACCTTGAGGGCTATATCCCGGATTTTGTGAAGCAGAAATGATGAACTCCGGCGAAATGAATAGTGCACGTCGGTCAGCATTCACATTTGCTCTTTCCTTGGTGTTGCTAGTGGCAGCATCCGGCAAGACCGCGGCGGATTCTGACCAGACATCAGCCGAACGTGGCTCCTTTTTCAAGAGATATGACGTCCGCGTTCCGCACAACGCTGCGTCGTGCTCGGAATGCCATGCGATTCCCGGGCCTGGTGGTTCAAGCCATGTCATCGTCTTTCGCGCGGGTAGCGGGTTCAGGAAGGCAAGTGACGAATCCCCCGACGGAGCCTCGGGTTCTCTGCGGAGCAGGAACGACATTGGAGGCGCCCGAATTCCTCTAAGTGCATTCGGGGATGCCTACATCGAAGCGATTCCAGACAAGGAATTACTCGAACTTGCCGAGAGAGAAGCAATGGAAACTCGCGGGCAAATTCAAGGACAAGCGACAATTGTCTCGGTGCTCGAAGCCGGCCCAGGAACTAAAGCAATAGGACGATTTGGATGGAAAGCGCAACACGCGACGCTGCTTTCAGCCTCCGCCGATGCTCTGCGCCACGAACTGGGAGTTCCGAACGAGTTTTTCCCGTTGTCAGAAGGCCTTGCAAACGGAAAAAATCGCGAGAAGAGAATCAATCAAACAACAGATGCAGATTTGGTCTCGATGATTCGATTCTTGCGCTCACTCCAGCCAATTCCCCGCGATCCTGTACAGAGCGCGACGGAAGCTTCACGGGAGGGGTTAGCGATTTTTGACAAGATTGGGTGTTCGGTCTGTCATGTGAGGACGCTCACCACCGCAGCAGCCGGGACAAGAATGTATGGTGGAACGCTCGTTGTCTCACGGCAGATCGGAGACAAAGAAATTCATCCTTACAGCGATTTTCTGTTGCACAACGTTGGAACGGGGGATGGGATAGCGGAGAATATTCGACCACAGGATTACGATCCAAGAACCCTGAACAAGTTCAGAACTCCTCCTCTCTGGGGATTGCGCTACCGCGTATGGATGATGCATGACGGGAAGGCTGTTACATATCACCAGGCAATCATGCGCCACGGCGGCGAAGCCGCAGAAGTCGTGCGTCGGTATCTAAGACTTACGCCGGTCGAACGCGAGGATCTAATGGAGTTCCTCAATTCACTCTAGCTATCATCGAGCTCGATCTTTATTGTAAGAGTATATACAGCCTCACAGAACAGATGGAATTTCGCTTAATTCCGCAGCATACTGAAGGTGCGCTGGCGCGCCGCCATTTTGGTATGCTTCGATCAAGTGCGAACGAGAGGATTCCCACGGAAACTGTGCGCATTGCGCAAGCCGCCTTGCCTGCAGGCAACCGTTATGTGAAGCTTCGACAACAATTCGGCGCCACGCTCAGCGACCAGTCTTTTGCGTCCTTGTCTCCCATGCGCGGACAACCCGCCGCTGTGCCTTGGCGGCTGGCGCTCGTGACGATTTTGCAACTCGCGGAGGGCTTGTCGGACAGAGAGGCCGCCGATGCGGTTCGTGGGCGCATCGACTGGAAGTATCTGCTGGGTCTCGAACTAACCGATCCTGGCTTCGACTATTCGATCCTGTCCCGGTTCCGGGACCGGCTGATTCAAGGCATCGCGGAGATGTTGCTCCTGCAGCACAACTTGGACAAGAGCCGAAAGTTTGGTTTGATTCGAGGACGCGGTGACATGCGCACCGACGCCACGCATGTCATCGCGTCCGTGCGCAACATGAACCAGAGCGAACTGGTCGGCGAGACGCTGCGTGCGGCCTTGAATGTCGTTGCGACCGTCAATCCGAAGTGGCTGGCGGCAAACGTGGATGGCTCGTGGTACCTGAAGTGTGCCAAGAGGTTTGAGACGAATCGCTCTCCGCTGACCAAGGGGCATAGTCGCCGCCGTCGAGGATATCGGCGTGGATGGCATGACGCTGTTGGAGAGAATCTGGCAGAACACGGCTCCGCAATATCTCCGCGCTCTGCCTGCTGTAGAAATTCTTCGCCGATGTTGGATCGAGCAATTCTGGATCGATAACGGGGTTGTGCGGATGCGGCACGCGGGCAGTATCCCCCCGGTCCGCCGGCCGCGTTGATTCACCCTATGACCCTGAAGCCAGCTACGGAATCAAACGCACGACGGAATGGATCGGCTACAAGGTTCATTTCACCGAAGTCTGCTCTCCCGGCGTGCCTCATCTGATCACCAACGTCGATACCGTGGCCGCCTATTCTGCGGACGCAAACATCTCGCGCGGGGTCAGGATGTGCTGGCCAAACAGGAACTACTTCCCGCTCGCCAGTTTGTGGATGGCGCATACATCGGCGCCCCGTTGATTCTCGAAAGCCACAAGAAGCATGGTATCGAAGTTATCGGTCCCATCAAGCAAAACAGCCATCACTCGCAGGAGGCGGAAGGCTATGACATTTCTGCTTTCAAGATCGATTGGGAGCGGCAATTTGCGACTTGTCCGCAGGGAAAGCAAAGCACCGGGTGGTGGCAGAACACGAGCAAAACGGGGCGCGTCACCATATCGACGAAGTTTTCGCGGAAGGATTGCAAGAACTGCACCGTGAACCGGCTCTGCACCAAGAACGGCGACAGGAACTCGCGGAAATTGACGATGCTCCCGCGCGAAGAGCACGAATTGCTGACGGCGGCACGAGTCGAACAGAAAACCCCAGAATGGAAGCAGATTTACAACATGCGCGCCGGCATCAAAGGCACATTTTCGCAGGGCGTACGTTCTGCAGGCCTGCGAAGGTCGCGATACCGAGGTCTGCAGAAAACACATCTCCAGAATGTTGCGATTGCATGCGCCATCAATCTCCAACGCCTAACGGACCACTGGGCGGGCGTTTTACCTGCACAGACACGCATCTCGGTTTTCGCACGGCTTGGCCAATGGCTCATTTGACCGAATTCGTCAACAGTGTCCCAGAACTGTTCGAAGATAGAACTCGAGATCGAGTCCATTGAGTTTGGCAGTGGCGATAAGGCTGTAAAGCGACGCAGCCCTTTCGCCACCGGAATCGGATCCCATGAACAAATAATTCTTTCTGCCATCGCCACCGCCAGGATTTTGTCGTTTTGCGCTCCTCCGACAGATCTTCCAAGGCGCTATGCAGCGCTGAGCGTCCCCAATGCCGTTTCGAGTTGCGGGTCGTGGCCCTCACGTGCAGCTTCGTACGACCAGTCTACGGGGATATCCGGAGTGATCCCCTTGCCTTCGATCCGGACCCCGTTCCAGCTCGTATATGCCGCCACGGGAAGTACGAGGGTGTATTCCTGCCCGATTTTGACGCCGGATCGGGATACCAAGCGGCCCGCGGTATGATTGCCAACGATTGTGGCAAGGTGATTTTCCTGTGCAAACTGAGCCAGCATCTCCGCGGCTCCCGTGGAGTGCTCGTTCACGAGAATCACCACGCGCCCGTGAAAGCGCCGCTTTCCAAGGCCTTCGGTGACGAGCGCGATGGACCTCTTTCTGCCAAATTTGAGGGCCAGGAGTAGCAGCTCGAATTTGAACCGCGGAATATGTCCGAACCGAGGCAGTTTTTCCTTGTCATAGCCATGTTCGGCCATGGGGCGATCGAGACTGAACCCGATTGGCGTCTTACCGGGGGTCAGGTAGCTCATGATGCGGAGCCCACCGATTCCGCCGCCAGGGTTTCCCCGTAGATCAATGAGGAGGCCATCGGCGCTTTGGAAGGTCCTGTCGAAGGCGGCGGACACTTCGTTTGCGAAATCAATGCCAATATAGCCGGGGAATAGGCTCACTTTCAGATTCGCGATGGCCTTCTCAAGCATCGAGGCTGCGACGCTCCGCGGCTCGGAGTATGGATTGGATTTGTATTTCGGCTTCCTGGTTCTGAGATCGATGCGGACAGACCGCCTTTCACCCGCCCGCGAGACCGTGATCTCAGTCTCACGATCCATTTCGAATGCCGGCGAGTGGGGAGGTTCCGCTTCGCGCCCCGCGACCGCGATCAGGAGATCCGCCGGCTTAATCTCCGCCCGCTCTGCAACTCCGCCGGGCAGAATGTCCTGAAAGGCCCAACGAAGGCCTTCAGTCGGCGTATAGACGGCGCGGAAGCTGGCATTGATGCTGCTGCGCGGCGTCACGGCGGTATGCGGGCCAAGGATTCCCAGACCGCTTGATCCAAGCTCATCTAGCATATTGGTCACCGCGGCCTCAAATGCCGGGTCAGAATCGGCGTTGACAATCATCTGCCGGTGGTTGGCAACGATTTCCTTCCAGTTCTTGCCGTTGAACTGCGGATCGTAGAACTTCTCCTGAACGTAATCCTCAATTCGCTGCAGCAGTTCTTCCCGGTCCGATCGCGTGAGGGGCATGGGGGGGAATCCTCCGGGGGTTAGATCGTGCCGTTGGGGTCTCCAACCAGTTCGAAGCTGGCCCAATAGTAAGGTTTGACTCCTTCTATGATCAATTCACGCTGAGCGTCGCGAAGCGCTTCGCCTTTCGATTCGCCTTTGCCAAGGCGAGCATAGAACTCGGCCATGAGGTGTTCGGTGGTATGGTCCTCAAGCTCCCATAAGGTCGACACGACGGAGTCCGCGCCGGCCTCAATGAACGCATTCACGATGTTGTCGACGCCCTCTTCCCCTACCGGGCCCACGCCGGTATCGCAGGCAGAGAGGGTGACAAGCCGCGCGTCCAGATGCAGGTTTCGGATTTGCCGGACCTGCAACATGCTTTCATAGAGATTCTTATGCTCCGGCGCGAAGACGAGCGCGGATTGGTCCGGGTAGCTGGTGTCGACGTAGCCGTGCAGGGCCAGGTGAAGGACATTGAATTTGGAAAGGGGCAGCTCCTCGAACTGTCTTGCGGTGGCGTCCGCGCCGAGGAGGAGAGTGCTCGGTTTGGGGAGATCGGATGCGATCGTTTCGACCTCGGTCTTGCTCTCCGGAAGCGGTCTGAGGCTTGCTTCGCTGAATCCGGAGAAGAGGCGAAAGACCGGGCCCTCGACTTTTGATTCTTTGGTCCATGCGGCCACGCCCAGATAGGGCAGCGGAGGGTCTGCATCCACCGCCCGTTTGTTCTCCAGAATCGAAAAGACAGTCGCCGAAGGGCAGGTAGCGATGGTGTGGCTCTCGACCAAGGGAACACCTCTGTCGGTGACGGCGCCGAACGGGAGAAGATCCAGTTCTCCGTCGGGCACAAGGATCAGGGTTGAGTGATCCCGATACTCGGGAATCTTGCCCAAGAGTTCGCGAAAGAGGGCATCGCCGAGGGATGAATTTGCATGCTGATCCCTAATACTCGCGCGATATTGGTTGGCGTCGGCTTCGATCCTGGTTCTGGCATCAAGCTCATAGGCTCGTGCGGAACTGTGTGTCACGGCGAGCGCATAGGAGTGGGGATCAGCGAGAACGTACTCTACGAATAATTCGTTTCGGGCGAGATCTGATTCGAGGTCGCCGAGACTGACTGGATGTTCAACGGTGGCCGATGCCAAAGACCGCTGATCGAGCGCTGACTCGGAGTCCTGAATCTGTTCCGAGAGTTCCTTTCCAGTGGCTGGATTGTCTGTGTCCAGAAGTGCCACGTTCAGCATCGTCAAATGCCGCTCGGCAGGCGTGGGAGCGTGCGGCGCCGGATAGTCGTGATGTTCCAGGGCCTGGGCCTCGATCCGCCCGCGCGCCCCCTCTAGTATCCGAAGCGCCTGATCGTAGTCGTGTTCACGGCACTTCAAAACAAAATAGCCGGCGTAGACCTCGCCCGTTTCGGTGAGCAGCAGCCGCTCGACAAAGGGAGTTGGGACACTCTCAAGCAGGGAGTCGATCAGAAGCGCGCTCTTGCGGTAGAGCGCACCGGCTTCATCTTGGCGACCGAGCAGCGCGAGAATGCGAGCTTTAATCGCAAGGTCGCGGGGAACGAAATACAGCTCATCGGGGATCCTTTTGTTGGCATCGATCGCCTCATCAATCGAAGAGAGCGCGGCATTGAGATTCTTCTGGTGCACGTATGCGTCGGCGAGTTCTCCCGCTACCTGCGTAACGCCACGCCAATAGTCGAGTTGAGTCGCGAGAGAAAGCGCCTGTTTGAAATCTGCGATCGCGTTATCCCACTGGCCGATGTCCTCATAGACGCTCGCACGCGAGGTGAGAATCTGGTAGTAGTGCCCCTTGAGGGCTGGGCTTGGAATTTCGGCAAGAGCCTGATTCGCCAGTGTCAGCGCTTCCTGATAACGGTGGAGACCGCGGAGAGCATCGATCTTCGAGGAGATCGCGATGGCGGGGTAGGCCACGGCCGGATGGGAGTGGGCGATAGCAATGGCGTCATTGAGAGGCGTCAGCCCTTGCTGATAACGGTGCATTTCAACCAGACCTGCGCCATAGAGGCTGGCGTATCGAACCTGGGCCGGAATGTCGTGAGCGACCTTTGCCACTCCCCAGGCCGTGAGAACCTCCTTCTTTGCGGTCGTCGTGTCGCCAAGGAGGAATGCGGCAATTCCTTCTTCGCCGAGAGCGCGAGAAGCGAGAAGCAAATGGCCGCGGTTTCGCGCGAGAACGGCAACCTGGCTCCAGGTTTGGCGCGCGAGGCTCGCATCGTAGTTGTTCTCGATCATGCCCCGCACTTCGAGTATCCGCAGTCGGGTTTCAGAATCGGCTGCGTCGGGCCTTTTCAGGTCTTGTGTGAGGGCAAAGATGGTGTCTGAGAGGCTAGCGGACTCAGCCTGAGCTGGGATCTGGCTCACCTGCGCGTAGAGCGCTCTCGGCCCCTTGCGCTCGGCGATGTACTTCATTTCGGCTTGTCGGAACAAAGGAGCGGCGGCAAACCACTGGCCATTCCACGCAAGATCATCGGCGCGGCGCAGGAGCGCGTCGGCACTGTCTGAGTCGATCCGCCGCCGAATGCGGTAACGAACAAACGCAACGACCAAAATGATCGCGACCGCAGACGTAACAAGGACGGCAACGGATTGGGTGCGCTTGGGGGAAAACCGCATCACAATCCTCGTTTGGCCGGTCGAACAGGTTGAGACCAATATAACTGGGATTGCGGCCGTGCTCAAGGATTCGGGCAAGGTGGGATGGCGGGACGGTCGGCCAAAACAGCGGCATCAGATTCATGAAATCCTGAATATGGCGAACTCGCGCGGCTTCGGTCTCGGCCGGGTTCCGTTCCCTGGTGAGACGCCATGTCAAGAAGCCGCCATGAAAGCCATCAAGTCTAGTGTTGCCGCCGTAGCCACCATATCTTGCCGCATCGCCCGCGCCGCAAGCGCCAAGAAATGCGGATCTTCGGGCGAGGGCAGACCGGGCAATACGTGCTCTTTGATGAGAATCTCAGGAACCAGAGCAGTTGGCGGCATGATCCAGCTCGGGCAGCGCCAGTTGAGCGCTCGCGCCATCTGTAGCAGGGGCTTGTATTCATCGGCGGAAGCCGGGGGAATCAGGGATAGTGGACCCACTCCTACGTCCGACTCCGAAGCTGCAGTTAAAAAAAAGACTCGTCCGACAAACCGATCGCCAAGACCGTTGTTCGTACCAACTTTCGTATTCGTATCTGTATGGGTTTGGTCGTCCAGAGGAGCAAGCGACTGGTAGCACTGAGCCGTGGGCATCGCAACCTCTGGTTTTGCGGCCTTTGAACGTTCCGTTAGGGGGTATGTTCCACACCGCTCGGAGGCGTTGCGGATACCTTGTCCGGTTTTCTGCGGTTTTTCGTTTAATATGTTAGCGGCCCAATGTGACGATCTCCGGCAGCCGTGCAGCCGGAACGATTTCCGCGCGGCGGGCCTTGATTGTAAAAAGGGGGGTCGGTTCATGCGCAGGCTAATGTGCTCAAAGGCAGTCTTGTCTTCGCTCTCACTGTTGTTCGTAAGTGCTCTGTTCTGTGTGGCCGCCCTTACAGGCGGACGACAGGCGCACGCTCAAAGCCCAAACGGGCGCCATGCTCTTACTAACGAGGACGTCATCAAGATGGTTCGAGCGCACCTCGGCACGGAGATTGTCGTGGCCCAGATCCGCGACAACCCGGGAAGCTACTCGCTCACTACCGACAAACTGATACAGCTCAAGGAGCTTGGAGTTCCAGACGCGGTGATCTCCGCTATGCAGGCAAAGGGCAATGGTTCTGGCCCAATTGCCGGGGCTGGCCAATCACGTGTCGCGGTTGGGATGGAGTCCGGGCGGGAATACACGGTGACGGAGTTCGAGCGGCTTTTGCCTGGAATCCTGAGCAAAGCGGCGATTAGCCATGGTCTTGGCCCTCACAGTTACGACAAAGAAGAGAAGCTGATCGATCGGATTCTCGATACATGCGCACTGGACACCAGTAATTTAAGCGTGCAGAGGCCTGATCCTAAGAGCCCCACATTTGGCATATGCCAAAGACACCCGTATCAGCACACGTATGTTGGCACATTCGAAGATTTGTCCTTGGCGGCCGGAGATCCGCACAGTTCCAACGGGTCTGCCGCAGTGGGTCGAGGCGATTTGTTGATGGATGTCGGCCTGCCGCTTGATCAGCCCTGGTGGCCGGGCGAGAAATACACTATTGCGTTGAAAATCTTTATGGATTGGGGTCCCGCGGGAACGCAGTCCCGCTTCGCCGGCGTGCTGAGCGGCGTCCAGATAAAGGGCCACATACCGCAGCCTGGCTCTTGGGCAGTGGCGCCTCAGGCTCCGAGCGGGCCTCCCGCTGACTACTCAAACCAGGGCGCAGCCGAGTGCAAGGCGGGCCGCATGATTATGGACGCGGGCCTGATGAACACCAGAGAAACCCTTCGCAGTGATGTACCCCCACCTTTCCCGGAGTCCGCGAAGGCGGATTTTCGGAATGCTATAGCCACCGCACCTTTTGGGGGGACGATTAAAATTGGTGCCCTGGTCGGCACGCAAGGTCATGTCTGTGCCCTGCAGATAGAGGCACACGCCTTCCCTTTTCCTCCTGCGAACCAGGGCGTCGCTGCTGTCGAAACAGCCCTCGATAAGGCTGCCATCAATGCGGTCTCCCACTGGGCTTTTCGTCCGGCACCCTATGTGCGCAGGGGAGTGATAGAAGTTACGTTTCGAATGGAAGATGGGCTGAGTGGTCCAGGATCGACTTCACAAGCGGCGGCGGGTAACTTTCCGACGATTGATGCCAGTATTTACAAGAACAATATTGAGGATTCCCCCGGTATCATCCTGACTCTCGACATGATACGCAAAATCCCGTCGATACTCGACGATGAAACACCGTTATTGCAGGACTTCATCAAGCTCAACTACTGCCACAGTTCAACAATCGATAGGCAACTGAACAGCGAGTTTGACTATCCAGCAATCGCTGCATTTTACAAGGCACACGCGAGCCAAATTCTGGCTGGCATGCCTTTGGCTGTTCCTCCTGCACAGACGCACATTGATCTGGGCGAGTACGACGCGTCACACTCAGAATTTCCCGTTCGTGCCAGTGGCAACCCCCGCCAGGGAGTTTATGTCGATCACGTCGATATTGATTCTGGCGGAGAAGTCTCTTCATGCGTCTCAATCTTAAATTTTGGCGGTTACCTGGTCATAGACCGTGGTGGCGTCTTAACTCGTTTCGGCGCAGTTTATCGGGTCGCCTTTGCCCCAGTTGCTTTTAGCGAATTACCAATGGACGTTGCATCGGCGCAACGATACGTCGAAGGCTTGCCAGACCCCAGCGCACGGGGAGCCCGCGTCGAGATCGGGCTCCAGCCCTTGGACGCTGTGCCAACCATAACGTTTATTCCGCCGTATCGGACGGTCGTGACTTTCCCTGCCAGAGTAACCGAAATAAAAGTGATCAGTGACCGAGGTTCCACTGCCGCAGCCCCCGGAGGGGTGCTTCTGGCGACGCTAACCCCCAAAGATGATATGGCCCCTCCGGCTCCGGGCAACTCTCCACCTGTGAGTCATGCGAACGGCAATGCGAATTGGCCGCCGACCTCGGGCCAAGGCGTCGCATCTCCGCCTCAGAGTTTGCCGCTGACCGCTCCAGTTCCACATCCCGGCGTCATGGGCAGCGCCTTCGCGAAGTTTCTCGCAAATTGCAACGCTGGGAACTCAGGTGCCTGCGACAGGGCAGGATTTGATCTTGCCCACGGCTGGGGAGTCGACAGGAACCCGCAAATGGCAAAACAGTTCTACGAAAAGTCCTGCACGATGGGCAGTCGCGAAGGCTGCTTCGACGCTAAAAATGCATCCGGAAATTGACTTTTCGGAGTCGCCACTCGGCCCTTTACTTCAGGAGGTTCCGAAGAAATGCTCGACTCTATTTTTGAATCAGGATCGTTTTTTCCCTCAAGATGCATGACGGCGACCTTCCTGCTCTTGCTGGCTATCGGAGCAACTCCGGGCCTCAGCGGGCAGTGCAGGCAAGGTAGTTGGTGTGTCCGGACAAAAACCGACCCGATCACTGAAACAATGACTTCGAATATAGCGCTCACGGTGCCGACGGAATCCAATAGCCGCCGTGGAGAAGCGGAGGTCACAGCGACTTGCGGAAGCGATCCGAACAACCAGGTCCTGTCGTTTACTATCGACTACCATTCACCATCCGACAGAAATCCAAAGTTTGAGACGTCCGTGCCCGACTCATCAATCATGCCGGATGCTGAAGATGCAACGGTTGCATACGAGCACAAACTCTATGCTGCCGCCGCTGGAGGTGTTGCGTCAGGAGGCATTCAAGGCCTTGCGGAAGGTATTTTAGGCGTTGAGCAAAGCGCTGCACAGGGTATTGCTGATGAGGAACAGGAGCCTTCAATGGTAAAGTTTCGCGCAAGGATTGATCACGAGTCGGTCATCGCCTGGTCCAGGGATAAATACTCGAATGAACTCATGCTTAGCTTCTTTGACGGATGGGAAAAGCTCGACATTCTTGGGCCGCCATTTGGCAAGAATGAGATGCCGCCGGCAGGGTCTCTGTCCCAAGGATTCAAAGCCCATAGCATCCTAGTCGAACTCCCGCTGGTGAATGGCGACCGTCCCATCGTGGATATTCGGCTCGACGATCCTGTCTTCAGAAAATTTGCAGCAGCGTGCCCGATCCCTCATGTTGCACCACCACCCCCACCGCCCTCGCCTAAAGACTACCTTCAGGATGCGAAAAGCCACATGGTCGAGCACCAGTACGAGGCAGCTAGGACCAACTATAAACAAGTGCTGGCGCTTGATCCGGGAAATGCGGAGGCCAGCGCCGGCATTACCGCGCTGGAGGGCGTAGAGAAGCGGCAACAGGCATTTCTAGAATCCTTGGACTCGTACGAAATCTGGCTTGAACCCCAATCGCAACTTATGTGGACGACAAGAGACAGCGAAAAGGCGCTCTTCGCCGGCGATGCATATGTATATTGTGGCAATCACGAATTTGGTGGCTTATCAGGTTGGCGCTTACCAACTCTTCCTGAACTGCAAAGTATTTACGATCCGCAAGGTATTGGAACCTACCACAACAAAGGCGGTATCGAATTGAGTGGAAAGGGAGGCTGGGTGTGGGTTTACTCCGATGGGAATCAATATCTGCGCTTTTTCAGCTTGACAACTGGAAGGTATAACGAACAGTTTGGGTATGACTATGCAAATTTCGCCGCACACGCTGTGTGCGTTCGACCGTACCAACCTGATCAGGACGGACTCAATAATTCGCCCAGTGCGGTCGCATCCGTAGTTCCGCCTGCTCCGTCCGACCATCCCCCTTCTGCGTCAAATCCGAATGACGCGGCAGATGCTTACTATGTGAGGGGAATGAGCCTGCTCCTGGGCTCGCCAGTGGATGCGCAGACTGGAAAGGTGAATCCATTGCCGGGTTGCGAAAGTGATTTCCTAAAGTATCTTGAGCTTGCTCCAAATGGCGGGCATGCACTGCAGGTGGAAGAGATTCTGAAGAATATGGATCCCAAAGCGGTGATCCCCCAACAGCCCACACAATTCAGTCCGGTCGCCGTCTCCACCCCGCCAGTTACGGGGTCCAGCAAGATTGGTCAGCTTGCCCAAGCGAACCGTCTCGCTTCTAATCCGATGGAGCTGGCTGTGAGCTGCGACAACGTCACATCACTCAGCTCACCGACGTCAACGACTTCGGTTCGCCTCAAGATCGTCAATTCGACCAGAGCGGTGAGAATGGTCTACTGGATCAGCTACACTGGCCAGAAACTCTTTTACATGAAGATTCCTCCCGAGAGCTTTTACAGGCAGTCAACCTTTGCTGGTCATGTCTGGTTAGTCACTGATCCCTACGGTCGCTGCGTGGACGCTTTCCGTGCGGGCTCTCGCGACGCAGAGGAAAGGATCGATCGCTGAATCGCATTCAATTCCGCTTCGCCTTCACATGCACCGCGCACATTCCACCAAGGAGGAAGAATAGTGGACATATTTTCTCATGTGTCTGGTATTAAAAGTGTTGCCCCTGGGTGCTAACGTCGCTCGCCTGCGTCTTCTCCGGGGACTCGCAAGTGTAAAAATCGTTCGCGAAAGGCAGCCAACATCGCTTTTTAGTAACTGTGCGGTAGACTGTGCCATGCCGTGAGTATACGAGTGTGCCAAATCAATATCTTAGGAACCAGACTAGAGTGCTTCCGTGATCCAAGCCGTGGCTTTCGAACCGGCCATCTCGAGATGCGCAGCCATTCACGGAACATCCTGGCGCTTTTCCTGTACCTTGTTGGCATTCGCTTCGTTAGCGATATCAGCCCGCAAACGCAGTTCTTTGTCTTTCTCATCCAGAGCCGCAAAAGTGGTGAGTAAATCCCGGCGAATCTGTTCGAGGTCCGTTGCGGATGGATGATCCTGAGCCTTGTAGGCCGCATAGGCTGCAGATAACTGCTGTTCTGCCGCGCTGTAATGCCGCAGGGCCAACAACGCACGCCCCCAGGAAAGTTGCGCGATTCCAGTATTGAACGCCCCGGCGGGAAGTGTCGCTTGCAAAGTCTTTACAGACTCAGCGAGGACAGTATTGGCGCGATCATATTGCTTCTCTCGCCGGTAGGTTTCGCCCAAATCGGCATCGATGATTGCTGTCTGATAGTTATCGGAGCCCAGTACCTTTTGATCGATATCGACTGCCTGCTCAAAGGTCGTCTGGGCGCCGGCAAGATCTCCGCGGTCCATTTGAATTTCTCCCAAGGTGTCGAGCGTAACTGCTACGCGCGGGTCAACATTGCCATACGCGTGCTCCTGAACCTGGAGAGCGTTCAGCAGGATCGCTTGGGATTCGGCAAGCTTGCCCTGCTCGTGGAGCGCACGCGCGAGCAAGCTCTCGAATTCTGCTGTGTCAGGATGGTCGGGCCCATACCATGCTCGCTCGATATTGATAGCCTGTCGGTAGTAGGGCTCGGCTTCTGCGTAATGAGAGACCGCAGCCTTATTAAGACCGGCATCGACTAGATCGAGCGCAACCTGAGGATGGTCCGGCCCGTACAAACGCCGATCTAGTGCCAGCGAGCGGCTGGTCAGCTTCTCCGCCTGAGAAATATTGCCGACGTCATAGTACGACCCGATCAGGGTGGACCAGGCATCGCTGAGCGCGAAGTCGGCCTGGGTTCCATTGGGCTCGCGCTGTACAAACGGCTGAAGCAGCGCGATGGCGCGCTGAAAGTCGCCGGACTCGGCGATCACGCGGCCGAAAGCCGCCGTTGCGGAAAGCACCCTTGGATCGTTGCCGGAAAATTTCCGGGAGACCAGATCGAGGCCCTGCTGGACATAGCGCTCGGCGTGCTTGAACTGCAAAGGATCTCGAGCCGCATCGGCTAGTACAACGCCGACTTGCACGAGGATCTCGGCGGTTCTGGCGTCGTCCGAGCCAGGCGCGTTCCTGCGACGGTCGAGGGCGAGCAGCAGAAGCTTATCGGCTTTCGAGAACTCGCCCAGCATGTCGTACATGTTGCCGAGGTTTTCATAAAGGTCGCTCTGGGCCGCAGGATCTGCGGCAAGCTGGCCGGCCTCTTGCACGCCGTGGTCGAGCAGCGTAACCACGCGCAGATGATCCTCCGGCGCGGCTTTTTCGTCGGATGCGCCAAGCAGGTTGAGCATGAACTGCTCGATTCGTCGGGAACGAGCGGCTTCGCTGACCGCGGCGTCGCGCGCCCGCGCCAGGCGCACGGTGAAAAAGACGGTCACACCCACAATCAACAGCAGTGCCGCCGAGCTGGCCAGCACCGCTTGCCGGTATTTGCGGACAAACTTTCCAGCGCGATAGGAAAACTTGCCCGGAAGTGCCTCTAAAGGCTCATCATTCAAATAGTGGTCGATCTCGCGAATGAGTGACTCGACCGACTTATATCGTTCGTTTGGATCTGGATGCATGGCCGTCAGGCACAACTTGTCCAGATCGCTCCAGGCCGAGCGCGGAAGCCCTGCGTTGGAGCCAGAAGCCGCTTCCTTGGCCGCGACTACTGAAGGTTTTTCGGGGAGTTCGTGAGTCTTGTCCTCGTCAAACAACGCGGCTGGCTGTGCCGGATCTCGATAGGGATGGCGCCCCGCCAGCAACTCGTACAGAATGACGCCCAGCGCGTAAACATCGGTGGCAACATTTCCCGGAGCGCCTCGTTTCCACTCCGGCGCCGCGTAATCCGGTGACATGAATCGGGACGTGGGACTGGTCGGGTCTTCCGCTTCGCCTCCCTTCGGAAGCGGTCGGGCGATGCCGAAGTCGACGATGCGCGGCGATTCGTCCCGGTCAACCAGGATGTTGGACGGCTTGAGATCGCGGTGCAGGATTCCCTGCCGGTGGGCATAAAGCACAGCCTCGCAGACGGTGCGGAAGTGCCGCAGCCGCGCTTCCACCAGGCGGCCCGACTGGCGGATGTACTCCGTGTACCCCTTCCCGCGGGCGAACTCCTCTACGTAGTCCATGACGAACCATTGCGTTCCGTCATCCAAAGCCCCGGCGTCGTGAAATGCGACGATGTGCGGATGGCGCAGCCGTGCAAGCATGTTGATCTCTTCTGCAAAGCGTCTGCGCCGTTCTTCATAGAGGGGATCGCTCAACGGCAGGGAAAGGAATTTGACCGCCATGGGCTGGCCAGTATCGACGCGCAGATACTTCCACACCAAACCCATACCACCTCTGCCCAGAAACTGCTCGCGGAGATACGGGCCAATCCGCTCCGGAGGCATGAAGCTCGCAGAGGTCCCTGCCCCGGCAAGTACCCGATCCACAACATGGGCTACTTCGCGGCCAAGCCGCGAGACACCACGCTTATCCTCGTCAAGCATGGCGAGGAGTTCCCTGCCAATATCCGGGTCATCCTTGCAAGCGGCCACGACAAAGGCCTCGCGTTCTCCTTCGGGGAGCTCAACTGCCGCGTGAAACAGTTCCTGAATCCGCTGCCAGCGCTGGGGGTCCATTTCTCACGCCTCCTTGCCATTCCGAACCCGGCTCGCAACCCAGGCATCGGCTACCCGCATATCCCGCTGGACGGTCCTTGAAACAACCTCGAGCTGAGCGGCCGCTTCCTCGATTGTGTATCCAAAAAACTTCACATAGACAAAGGCGTCTGCCTGGCGTGCATTCACCTCGGCGAGTTCGTCCAGGGCGCGGTTCAAGTCTAGGAACTCGACGGGCGGCATCATCACCTTGCCCACGTGCTCGGTGAGCGTCACGTGCTGGATCCCGCCGCCATGCATGGCGCAGAGCGACTTGCGCACCGCGTCCACCAGAACGTGGCGCATGGCCTGCGCGACAAGCCCCTTGAAACGCGGATCGTCAGGCGGAGGGAGCTTTGACCAAGCGTGTAGCTTGATAAGGGCATCGTGAACGAGCGCGGTCCGTGTCAGGTTTCTAACGCGCAAGCGCCGGTGCAGGGCCCACGCAATGCGCTTCAGTTCGTCGTATTGTTCCGGGGAAATGGAAGGAAATTGGCGCAAGGCAGACTCTTCCTTCCGAACTCCCCCGAAATCCGGAGGATTCGAGTTCGAACCGCTCGACGACTCGCTCGCCATGTCAGTTTTTCCTCACGATTCTCGTTCTTATGAATGAGGGAAGTGGCGCTTGCAGGGGAATGCTGGCATTTTAACATTCGCCTCTGCCCATGGCCAGAAACGAAGCTTTGGCCTGGCGTCTAAAGCCGGATTGCGGGATACGCCGAAAATTTCCTGCTTCCCAGTGTCCGATTCCTGGCGCGCTTTCTCGTATTCCAAGTTAGGGACCTTCCGTCGCATTTCACGAGCAGCGGCATGGTCCGGCATCACGACGCTTATTTCGTAGCTTGGCTGAAACGCTGAACCGCATCGCATGGGTGGTGAATCGTGCGGGCGGCTGGCCGAGCTCGCCAATATTGCGGAGGTTAAGGAGAACAGCATGAGAAAGATTACACACGCGGCGTTTCGGAGTCTCGCCTATTGCTTGCTCGTTATCTGTTGCTCAACCATGCACAGCGCCCTGATGGCCCAAACCCATAAATCGCTCACGGCGGCGGATCTGGTTCAGATGAAGACAGCCGGGTTCGACGACCAGACCATCATCAACGCTATAAGCGCCAACGGGGTTTCCCTGGATACGTCCGTTCAGGGATTGATGGCTCTGAAGCAATCGGGGCTCAGCGAAAAGGTAATCGATGCAGCCCTGGCGGCTGCTGCGCCCAAGCCGGTGGCCCCAACAGGAGCCTCCGCGGACAACGGCCTTCCCGACGACATCGGCGTCTACACGCAGGTCAAGAATCAGTTGACGCCGTTACCGGTTGAGGTGGTGAACTTTAAAACCGCCGGAACGTTGGGAATGGCCTTTTCTTATGGTTTCAAGAAGGCCAAACTTCAAGGCACGGTGCCCGGCGACAGGAGTTCGGCTCAACTGACTCTGCCCGTCACGATTGTCCTGCGTTGTCCTGACGGCACAGCGCCCACAGAGTATCAACTGATTGAGCTCAATCCGAAGAAGGACACCCGGGAATTCACAGAGGCAAAAGTCGGCGTAACCGGCGCATCGG
>Ga0335072_10002898_pt1 | contig 26211 bp, 20 predicted proteins | sample Lox_Sample_21_FD_206725 | JGI IMG/M metagenome (GOLD analysis project Ga0335072, IMG submission 206725) | Soil microbial communities from Loxahatchee National Wildlife Refuge, Florida, United States - Lox_Sample_2.1 | ecosystem: Environmental > Terrestrial > Soil > Wetlands | place: USA...
TCGCCGCTCGAGTACCCCGAAGGGCCTTTCCGCTCGACTTGCATGTGTTAAGCACGCCGCCAGCGTTCGTCCTGAGCCAGGATCAAACTCTCCGTTGATGTCTATTAACAACCGCTCGCTTACGCGTAGCGGGTTGTTGACATGAGAGTGCCTCCGCGACGACCTTGCGGCCGACACGGAAGCGATCTTGGCCGCCGTTAGTGAGGTCAGCCCCGTACGTATGACGGAGTGCCCCACTGACGGGGTTTGTGCTTTTGTGCACTGGCTTTTAGCACGCTGTTGAGTTCTCAAGGAGCGGACGCACACCTTCGGAGGGCTCTCACCCGCCTCCAGGGCAACCGTTTAAACTTACCAGGTTAGGTACCCTTCGTCAACTCAGTTCGCCAGAACTTTGCCAACTCTTGGGACCTGCCCTGCCTCCAGGGTAACCTCAGCCACAGACCTGCGCGCACAGCACGAGGTCCTAGCTAGAAGAACTTCCTGGTGGCTCCGCGGGACCTGGGGCTTTCGCGTCCATCCCCTCGCGGCAAGAAGAACTCTAGGGGTGCTCCGCGCCTTCGTCAAATCGAATCGCGATACTGGGTGTTAACCCAGGTCAGACACGGTGTGATCGACTCTGCGAGCCGGTCGCAAGACGGTCAGCCCGCGAAGATGCCGGCCAGGCCCGGCGAGCAAACGCGCCAACCCGCTCACACATTGGCCAGAACGCCTTTCCGCGCGAACGCGCACGAGGATGATGAAACCGGGCTTTCACTACGCTAGAGCGCACTGAAAGCCCGGTTTCATTTCATTGGCGGGCCGGGCGGGCGGGCGTCAGCGGATGACTTCGATGGCGCCTACGGTGCGCTTGCCGACCCGGAGGATCAGGAAGCGGCCGTGCAGCAGATCCTCTGGGCCCGGAGTCGCGTCCTCCGAGGTCACCTTGCGGTTGTCGAGGTAGGCACCGCCTTCGGCGATGGCCCGGCGGGCGGCCGACTTGCTGGCCACGATCTTCGCCTCGGCCATGAGATCGACCACGGTCGGCAGGCTGTCGCTGGCGAAGATCCGGGCGGAGGGCACCTCGGCGACGGCCGCCTCCAGGGTCTGCTCGTCCACCTCGGCCAGGTCGCTGCGGCCGAACAAGGCCTGGCTGGCCGCGATCGCCTGGCGAGCCTGCTCGGCGCCGTGCACGAGCGTGGTGAGCTCCTCCGCTAGCGCGCGCTGGCCGATCCGGGCGGCGGGCCGTTCTGCGCTTTCTGCGGACAGGGTCTCGATTTCCTCGCGCGACCGGAAACTGAATACCCGCAGCAGGCCGGGCACCTCGGCGTCGGACACGTTGAGCCAGAACTGGTAGAACGCGTACGGCGACATCAGGTCGGCGCTGAGCCAGATCGCCCCGCCCTCCGTTTTGCCGTACTTGGTCCCGTCGGGCTTGGTGATCAGCGGAGTGGCCAGCGCGTGCACGGACGCGCCGTCAACCCGCCGGATCAGGTCCACGCCCGAGACCAGATTGCCCCACTGATCGCTGCCGCCGATCTGCATCGTGCAGCCGAAACGCCGGTACAGCTCCAGGAAGTCCAGCGCCTGGAGCAACTGGTAGCTGAACTCGGTGTAGCTGATCCCGCCGCCTTCCAGCCTAGCCTTGACCGATTCCCGGTCGAGCATCCGGTTGACCGAGAAATGCTTGCCGATGTCACGCAGGAACTCCAGCACGGGCATCGGCCCGGTCCAGTCCAGGTTGCTGGCGATCAGCGCGCTGGACGGCCCGGTGCCGAAGTCGAGGAACCTGGAAACCTCGCCGCGGATTCGGTCCACCCACTGGGCCACGGTCTCGGCCGGATTCAGCACTCGCTCGGTCGACTTTCCGCTCGGGTCACCGATCAGCCCGGTCGCCCCGCCCACCAGCCCGATCGGACGGTGCCCGGCGAGCTGCAGCCGGCGCAGCGTCAGCAGCTGCACGAGGTTGCCGATGTGCAGTCCCGGAGCAGTCGGATCGAACCCGCAGTAGACCGTGACCCGGCCCGAATTCAGCGCAGAGCGTAGCTCGTCAAGGTCGGTGGTCACGGCGAGCAGGCCGCGCCAGGATAGTTCGTCGATAATGTCGTCCACGCCTGCATGGTGCCATCGATGGGTCCCTAGGGGGTAACCAGTTTGCGTCGCCTGGGCACCGCCGCCCGATACGCCGAGACGGTCGGCTCGCCTTCGATCCAGAACCGCCAGGGGATCTCGGCCGCGCTCGAGACTCCGACCCGCGGCCCGCTCAGCACCTTTATTTCGGCCGAACGGGCCGTGGTGCGTGCGTCCGGCCACCGCATGCGCAGCGGCGAATCGGCGACGCAGACGTCCGCCCCGTCCAGCGACCGGTCGATGTCCAGCGCCTGGCACAGCCGGGCCGGCCCGCGGGCCAGGTCCCGGAACGGTATTACCGTGGTTCCGCGGTTCCGCCGGGCCCGGGCGAGCTCCTCTCCCGCGATGACCCGGCCCGCTCGCAGCAGGACCGCGGACGCGCTGCCGTTTCCGGCGCACACCAGGTTGACGCAGAAGTGCATGCCGTAGGTGAAGTACACGTAGGCGTGCCCGGGCGGCCCGAACATCACCGCGTTCCGCGCCGTCTTCCCGCGATAGGCGTGCGAGGCGGGATCACTCGCCCCCGCGTACGCCTCGACCTCGGTGAGCTCGACCGCGACCAGGCCGGCCTCGGTCTCGTGCTCGAGGACGCAGCCGAGCAGGTCCGGCGCGACCGGAACGGACAGCCGGGCGAAGAAGTCCCGGGGAATCAGGGCCACGGGTCAGGCCCGCTACCGGGCGTTCCCGGCCGCCCAGGCGGCGTGCTCGTCGACCGTGGCCCGCAGCGCGGCGATCTGCTCGGCGACGCGTTCTGGCGCCGTCCCGCCGTAACCCTTGCGGGCGGCGAGCGCCCCCTCGACGGTCAGGACCTGGCGGACGTCGGGCGTCAGGTGCTCGGACACCTTGGCCAGGTCGGCGTCGCTCACGTCGGCCAGGTCGCAGTCGTGCACCTGGCACCACACCACCAGATGGCCGACCACCTCGTGCGCCTCACGGAACGGAACGCCCCGGCGCACCAGGTACTCGGCCAGGTCGGTGGCGAGCGTGAACCCGACCGAGGCACCGCGGCGGAGCCGCTCGGGGTTGACCCGCAGCGTCGCGATCAGGCCGGCCATGGCGGGCAGCACGAGCAGCAGGGTGTCGACCGCGTCGAAGACGGGCTCCTTATCCTCTTGCAGGTCGCGGTTGTAGGTCAGCGGCAGGCCCTTCAGCGTGGTCAGCAGGCCGGTCAGCCCGCCGATGAGGCGGCCTGCCTTGCCGCGGGCCAGCTCGGCCACGTCCGGGTTCTTCTTCTGCGGCATGATCGAGGATCCGGTGGCGTAGGCGTCGTCGATCTCGATCCAGCCGAACTCCTGCGAGGACCACAGCACGATCTCCTCGCCCAGCCGGGACAGGTGCACGCCGATCAGCGCCGCGGCGAAGCAGAACTCGGCGGCGAAGTCCCGGTCGCTGACCGCGTCCATGGAGTTCGGCGCGGCCGCGTCGAAGCCGAGTTCCGCGGCGAGCAGCTGGGGGTCGACCGGCAGGGACGACCCGGCCAGCGCGCCGGACCCGAGCGGGCTGATCGCGGCGCGCCGGTCCCAGTCCCGCAGCCGGCTCACGTCGCGGGCGAAGGCCTGGACGTGCGCGAGCAGCTGCTGGCCGAACAGCACCGGCTGCGCGTGCTGCAGGTGGGTCATGCCGGGCGCGGGCACGTCGCCGCTGGCGGCAGCCTGGTCGATCAGCGCGCTCTCCAGCTCGGCCAGCCTGCTCGCGATGAACCGGGCATGGTCCCGCAGGTACAGCCGCAGGTCGGTCGCGACCTGGTCGTTGCGGCTGCGGCCGGCCCGCAGCTTGCCGCCGAGCGCGCCGAGCCGCTCCAGCAGCCCGCGCTCCAGCGCCGTGTGCACGTCTTCGTCGGCCACGGTCGGCCGGAACGAGCCGTCCGCGCAGGCCCGGTCCAGCTCGTCGAGGGCCTTGAGCATGGCGGCCAGCTCGCGGTCGGTCAGCAGGCCGGCCTGACGCAGCACCCGGGCGTGCGCCCGCGAGGCGCGCAGGTCGTACCGGGCCAGCCGCCAGTCGAACTGGACGCTCACCGACAGCCGGGCCAGCGCCTCGGCGGGCCCGGCCGCGAACCGGCCGCCCCACAGCCGGGTGGCCTGCTCCTGTCCCACGTCCTCGGCTCCCGTTTCTCCCATTTGCCCGATTTCTCCTTGAGGGGCCCGCGCGCTTGCCATCGTGACGACCCCACCTTATGGGGTCCGTGTGCCACAAGCCCCGTCTACCGGGGCATGTGCGCCACGACCCCCGAACGCGGCGGTGCACCAGTTGGGGCACGTGGGCCACAAGCCCCAAAAGGCGAGGCCGGGGCGAGCGGGAGCTCGCCCCGGCCTCGCCAGGTGGCTGGCGGGCGGTCATCGTCGGCGCTGGGCGAGCCGGAGGAACTCGGCCGCCAGGGTGTCGCCGCCCGCCGGATCGCGCGCGATAACCAGGACGGTGTCGTCGCCGGCCACGGTGCCCAGGATCGACGGCAGGGCCGCGTGGTCGATGACCGAGGCGAGAAACTGCGCCGCCCCCGCTGGCGTCCTGAGCACCACCAGGTTGGCGCTGGCCTCGGCCGAGGTCAACAGCTCCCCCAGGTACCGGGCCAGCCGCGCGGGGGGCGCGGGCTCCCCTCGCCGTTCGCCCTGGTCCGGCTCGGGCTCGGTCAGGCCGGGCTGGGTGTGCGGGGGAAACAGAGCACCGCCGGGACGCGAGCCGGGTCCGCCGGGCTCCTCGGGCAGCGCGTAAACCAGCGCGCCGCCCGCCGCGCGCAGCCGGACCACGCCGAGTTCGTCGAGGTCGCGGGACAAGGTGGCCTGGGTCACGTGCACGCTGGCGTACCGCTCGAGCAGGTCGGCCAGTTCCTCCTGGGAGCGGACCTGCTCGCGGGCCAGGATGGCCGCGATGCGCGCCTGCCGCGCGGTCTTGGTCAGCGTCGTCATGCCTGTTCCAGCAGCCAGGCCATGAGCGCCTTCTGCGCGTGCAGCCGGTTCTCCGCCTGCTCCCAGACCACGCTGTTCGGGCCGTCGATGACGTCGGCGCTGATCTCCTCGCCACGGTGCGCCGGGAGGCAGTGCAGGACCAGGCAGCCGGGGTGGGCCAGCACGAGCTTGGCCTGGTCCAGGCGGTAGGACTCGAGGACCACGCGCCGTTCGGCCTGCATGGCTTCCTGGCCCATGGAGGCCCATACGTCGGTGGCGATGACGTCGGCGCCCTGGCAGGCCGTCGCGGGGTCGGTGCATACGTCGGCCCCGCCGCCCGTCTGGGCGGCGATCTGCCGGGCCGCGGCCAGCACCGAGGGCTGCGGGTGCAGGGACTCGGGAGCGCCGATGCACACCCGCATCCCGGCGGTCGCCCCCCCGAGCAGGTAGGAATGCGACATGTTGCTCGAGCCGTCGCCCAGGAAGGTCAGCGTGCGGCCGGCCAGCGAGCCGTAGTGCGCCCGGACGGTCTGCAGGTCGGCCAGGACCTGGCAGGGGTGGAACTGGTCGGTGAGCGCGTTGATCACGGGCACCGCCGAGGCCGAGGCCAGGGCTTCGAGACGATCCTGCTCGAAGGTCCGCCAGGCGATGGCCACGACCTGCCGCGACAGGACCCGGGCCGCGTCCTCGATCGTCTCGCCCCGGCCGAAGTGGGTGGACTGGGAGTCGATGACGAGCGGGTAGCCGCCCAGTTCGGCGATGCCGACCGAGAAGGAGACCCTGGTCCGCAGCGACGGCTTGTCGAACAGCACGGCTACCGTGCGCGGGCCGGCCAGCGTCTCGTAGCCGAACCTGCCCTTGCGCATCGCGTCGGCCAGATCGAGGACCCTGGACTGCTCGGCGGGGGTGAGATCGTCATCGCGCAGGAAGTGCCTGGGCATCACGCGGCCTCCTGATCGAGGATGGCGGGCCAGGCGGCGAGGAACTCGTCCGCCTCGGCGGGGCTGAGGATCAGCGGCGGCGCGAGCCTGATCGCGTCCGGCTGGACCGCGTTGACCAGGAACCCGGCCTGCCGGGCGGCGGCTTCCAGGTCCGCGGCCCGGGCGGCGGTCAGCGCGACGGCCAGCCACAGCCCGCGACCGCGCACACCCGCCACCAGCGGGTGGCTGACCGCGTTCAGGCCGGCTGTCAGGCGGTCCCCCACGGCCGTGACCTGGGCCAGCAGCCCGTCACGCTCGATGGTGTCGAGCACGGCGAGGGCAGCGGCGCAGGCGACCGGGTTGCCGCCGAACGTCGAGCCGTGATCACCCTTGGCGAAGCCGGTGCCGCAGCGGCCGAAGCCGACGCAGGCGCCGATCGGCAGCCCGCCGCCCAGCCCTTTGGCCAGGGTCAGCACGTCCGGCCGGATGCCTTCTGACTGGTGGGCGAACCAGGCTCCGGTCCGGCCGATGGCGCTCTGGATCTCGTCGATGACGAGCAGCGCGCCGGCCTGATCACAGGCCTCGCGGGCCGCACGCAGGTAGCCCTCGGGCGCGGGTACCACCCCGCCCTCGCCCAGGCCGGGCTCGAGGAAGGCGGCGGCGCAGTCGGGCCCGAGGGCCGCGCGCAGCGCGGCCGCGTCGCCGAACGGGACGAACCGCACGGTCAGGCCGAACGGGCCGAACGGCTCGCGGATGGACGCCTTGCCGGTCAGCGCCAGCGATCCCATGGTCCGGCCGTGGAAGCCGTGCTCGGCGGCCACGATCACCGGCCGCTCCGGCCCCTGGCAGCGCCGTACCAGCTTGATCGCCGCCTCGTTGGCCTCGGTGCCCGAGTTGGCGAAGAACACCCGGCCGTCCGCGCCGGCGGGGGGGCCTGGGGGGGTCGTCCCCCCGAGGAGACACAGCAGGCGTTCGGCGAGTTCGATCTCGCGCTCGTGCAGGAACAGGTTGGACGTGTGCGCCACCTGGGCCACCTGGCGGGTGACCGCCTCGACGACGGCCGGATGGGCATGCCCGAGCGAGCTCACCGCGATCCCCGCGATCAGGTCCAGGTACTCGCGGCCGTCGGGGTCCCAGACCCGGCAGCCCGCCCCGCGGCTGATCGCGACCGGCGGCACGCCGTAGTTCGGCATCAGGGCCGCCGCGAACCGCTTCTGCAGTGTCTGCGTCTGGCTCACCGGTGATCTCCTTCGGGCAGGACCATGGTGCCGATGCCGGCGTCGGTGAAGATCTCGAGCAGGATGGCGTGGCTGAGGCGGCCGTCCAGGACGTGAGCCTGCGGGACGCCGCCGCGCACCGCGGTCAGGCAGGCTTCCATCTTGGGGATCATCCCGGCGGACAGCCCGGGCAGCAACTGCTCCAGCGCGCCGGCGGTGAGCTCGCTGATCACCTCGGTCGAAGCCGGCCAGTCCCGGTACAGGCCGGCCACGTCGGTGAGCACGACGAGCTTGGCCGCGCCCAGGGCCACGGCGAGCGCGGCGGCCGCGGTATCCGCGTTCACGTTGTAGACCTCGCCGTCGGGCCCGCCCGCCACGCTGGAGACGACCGGGATCCGGCCGTCGGCCAGCAGCGCCTCGACGACTCCGGGGCTGGTCGCGATGATCTCGCCGACCAGGCCGATGTCCACCGGCTCGCCGTCGACGATGGCCGCCTTGCGGATCGCGGTGAACGTGCTCGCGTCCTGCCCGGAGATGCCTACCGCGAACGGCCCGTGCCGGTTGATCAGGCCCACGATGTCCTTGTTGACCTTGCCGGACAGGACCATCCGGACCACTTCCATGGCCTCCGGCGTGGTGACCCTGAGCCCGGCGGTGAACGCCGACTCGACGCCGAGCCGGTCCAGCTGCTCGGTGATCTGCGGGCCGCCGCCGTGGACCACGACCGGGCGCAGCCCGGCGTAGCGCAGGAACACCAGGTCCTGCGCGAAGGCCAGGCGCAGCGCCTCGTCCGCCATGGCGTGGCCGCCGTACTTGATGACCACGATCTGGCCGTGGAACCTGTTCAGCCAGGGCAGCGCCTCGATGAGCGTCGCCGCTTTGAGCGACGCGTCCGCCACTCTGCCTTCCGTCACGGTCATGTGGAGTAGGCCCTCATGTTGAATAGGCACTGTTCTCGTGCACGTAGGCGGCGGTCAGGTCGGTGGTCAAGATGACCGCGGACTGCGGGCCGGCGGACAGGTCCACGGTGATCGTGACGTCCTTCGGGGCCAGGTCCACCTTGCCGCGTTCGTCGCCGGCGGCGCCGTGGCGGCAGACCCACACGCCGTTGACGGCGACGTTCAGCCGGTCCGGCTCGAAGACCGCGTCGGTGGTGCCGACCGCGGCCAGGATCCGGCCCCAGTTCGGGTCCTCGCCGCCGATGGCGCACTTGACCAGGTTGTTCCGGGCTATGGCCCGGCCCACCGCGACCGCGTCGTTCTCGCTGGCCGCGCCGATGACCTCGATGGTGATCATCTTCTGCGCGCCCTCGGCGTCCAGCTGGAGCTGCCGGGCCAGGTCCGCGCACACCTCGGTCAGCGTCACGGTGAACTCACCGGCGTCGGGCCGCACCCCGCTGGCGCCGCTGGCCAGCAGCAGCACCGTGTCGTTGGTGGACATGCAGCCGTCGGTGTCCAGCCGGTCGAAGGTCTCGGCCACCGCCGACCGCAACGCGGCGTCCAGTTCGGCCGCGGTCAGGTCCGCGTCGGTGGTCAGCACGCACAGCATGGTGGCCAGGGCGGGCGCGATCATGCCGGCACCCTTGGCCATGCCCCCGATGGTGTAAACCCAGGGGGGTCCGGGGGGACGGGTCCCCCCGGGAAGAATGGTGGCTGATGTGGCGGATGCGGTGCTCGCCACGCGCTGCCTGAAGGCGATCTTGACCACGGTGTCGGTGGTCCGGATGGCGTCGGCGGCGAACAGGCCGCCCGCCCGGGACGCCGCGGCGACCGCGGCGTCGACACCGGGCAGCAGCTTGTCCATGGGCAGCCGCTCGCCGATCAGCCCGGTCGAGCAGACGGCGATCTCGCCCGGGGAGTCGCCGACGGCCTGGGCCAGGTGTTCGGCCGTGGCGTGCGTGTCCTGGAAGCCGGGTGCGCCGGTGCAGGCGTTGGCCCCGCCGGAGTTGAGCACCACGGCCCGCACCCGCCCGCCGCTGACCACCTGGCGGGTCCAGGTGACCGGGGCGGCCTGGACCCGGTTGCGGGTGAACACGGCGGCCGCGGCGCGGGACGGCCCGTCGTTCAGGACCACGGCCACGTCGGGCTGGCCGGATTCCTTCAGCCCGGCCGCCACTCCGGCGGCCCGGAATCCGAGCGGGGCGGTGACGCTCATGGGTTCACTCCGTGTGCGGTCAGGCCTGCGGTCTCCGGCAGGCCGAGCATGAGGTTGGCGATCTGGATGGCCTGGCCGGCCGCGCCCTTGACCAGGTTGTCCAGGGCGCAGACGGCGATGGCCCGGCCAGCGTGCGTATCGGCCGCCACCTGCAGGTGGGCGGCGTTGGACCCGAGGGTGGCGCCGGTGGCGGGCCAGCGTCCCTCGGCCAGCACGTGCACGAACGGCCCCCCGTCGTAGGCCGCGGTGAGAGCGTCCCGCAGCTGAGGTCCGGCGGCAGTGTTCAACTCCGGCGAGGCCAGCCGCGCGGTGCAGGTGGCCAGGATGCCGCGCGGCATCGGGGCCAGCGTCGGGGTAAAGGACAGTGTCACGGGGCGGGAGGCAGGTACCACGGCCCGTTCTGGATAAAGATTCTGTTCTATTTCGGGGATGTGCCGGTGCGTGCCTGCCACCTGATACGCGGACATCGACCCCATCACCTCGGTGGCCAGCAGGTCCGGGCGGGGCGAGCGGCCCGCGCCCGAGGTACCGGAGGCGGCGACGATCACGATGTCGGACGGCTCGACCAGGCCGGCGGCCAGCAGCGGGGCCAGGGCGAGGATGGCGGCGGTGGCGTAGCAGCCGGGCGCGGCCACCGTGGTGGACGCCCTGATCGCGTCCCGGGCGCCGGGCAGCTCGGGCAGGCCGTAGGTCCAGTGCCCGGCGTACGGCGTCGGGTAGTACCGCGCCCAGGCCTGCGGGTCGGCCAGCCGGAAGTCGGCGGCCAGGTCGATGACCTTGAGCTGGGCCGGGAGCGCGGCGGCCAGCCGCGCGGACTCGCCGTGCGGCAGGGCGGTGAAGAGCAGGTCGGCGTCGGCGAGCCGCGCCGGGTCGGCGGGGACGAAGACGCTGTCCCGCAGGCCGGGGTGGCCGGTCAGCTGCGGGTGCAGCGCAGTTACGCTGGTCCCGGCGCTGCCGTGCGCGGCGAGCGGGCCGATCTCCAGATCCGGGTGGCCGGCCAGCAGGCGGAGGAGCTCACCGCCCGCGTAGCCGCTGGCTCCCGCGACCGCAACCCTCGCACCCATGTGCCCGCCGACCCCTTCCTGCTCTGGAATACTATTCACTATAACGCATGAATATGCAATCGTCGGCGTGCATAGAGTTGATAAATGGAGCGGGCGGGAGTAGGCCGGGTGGCCGGCTCGCTGGCGCTGCTCGCGGGAACCGCGGGGCTGGTGACCGGCTGCGCGTCCACGGCGGCCGCGGGCGCCGGGCCGGGCGCGAGCTGCGGCACCACCCGCACCGCGGCGAACGTGCCGGTCATCATCAAGGTGACCAAGGGCACCGTGAACTGCGGCACCGCACTGCAGGTCGAGAACGAGTACGCGGCCAAGATCAGGGACGGGCAGGTCCGGGGCAACGGCGGCGGCGCACCGGTCGCGGTGAACGGCTGGACCTGCCAGGGCTACCCCACCCCGGAGGTCCTGAGCACCGGCAACGCCTCGCAGTGTCACACCGGTAGCGCCGCGATCGTGGCCGTGCTGCCGGTACCCACTCCGGTGACCACGATGACCACCGGCTAGCGACGCCTCGACCGGTCCGGGTCAGGAGGTCCGCGCCCGGCGGAAGACGCTCGGCTCTTCGACGGCCTGGCCGTCGCCCGCCTGGCCGTCGCCCGCCTGGCCGTCGCGGGCCGCGCCGTTGATGCCGCGTTCTGCGCCGCTGACCGCGCTCAGGCCACGGGTGGTGCTGATCATCTGCACCTGGTCCCGGCCGCAGCTTTTCGCCCGGTACAGCGCGGCGTCGGCCGCGGCCATCAGCTGGGAAAACTTGCGGTCGGTTCCGCTGTCCAGCGCGGCCACCCCGATCGACACCGTCACCTGCACGCGCTCCGCACCGGCGGCGCCGGGCGCGATGATGGACAGCGCGGCGATGTTGGACCGGATCCGCTCCGCGATGCGGATGGCGTCGACGGAGCGGGTCTGCGGCAGCAGCAGCGAGAACTCCTCGCCGCCGAACCGGCCGGCCAGGTCATAGTCGCGCAGCTGGCTGGTCAGCGTGCGGGCGATCTCCTTGAGCACCTGGTCGCCCACGAGGTGGCCGTAGGTGTCGTTGATCACCTTGAACCGGTCGACGTCGAGCAAGGCAAGGGCCAGGGCGGTCTTGGTCCGCACGGCGCGGATGACCTCGGTCGAGGCCTGCCGGTCCCAGGTGGCCGCGTTCAGCAAGCCGGTCTTGGAGTCCACCCGCGAGTTCTGGACCAGTCCGGCGTGCCGTACGGACCGCTGCAGCAAGGTGATGAAGGGAAGCGCGAAGACCAGGGCGATGATGCTGCTGGCCACGCAGAACGTGACGATCACCGCCACGCACAGCTCAGTCACGTCGTTGTACAGGGACTCGCGGGCCAGCAGGTCGCCGCGGACCCGCGCGGCCGGATTCGAGCCCTTGATGGCCGGCCAGATCAGGACCTGGTTGGTCGTCCACTGCACGGCCGCGCAGGCCGCCGCGACCAGCATCCAGGCCAGGGCGTGGCTGGCCGGATGGGCGGCCGCGCCCGGCGCACGCCGGATCAGGCTATGGAAGGCCAAGGCGGCGGCGACGTAGCTCAGCCCGACGACGGCCGCGCTGAACACCCGCCGGTACGGGGGGACGCGGTGGATCCGCCACTGGGTCAGGGCCATCCGGACGATGGGCAGGACCGGCACGTAGATCAGCGGCAGCAGCAGGGCCGCGGGCAGTTCCCAGGTCGCGTAGACGTCCTTGACCATGCCGCTGTTCTCGCCCGCCCGCCGGGTCAGCTCCACGGTGGCGGCGCTGCAGGCCAGCAGCCCGGCGAACAGCCCGAGATCGCGGACATGCACGGCGGCCGAGGCGGCGGCCAGCCCGAGGACGACGGCGTCCGCGAGCACGACGGCGATGACGAAGGCCAGCAGCCAGTCTGGGAGCGACCAGATCGGCCAGTCCGGTACCTTCCAGATCGGCCAGGCCCGGACCCCGTTGCCTCGCTCGTGGATCGAGCGAACCGGCGTCTGTTTGGCAGCCACGAGCACCTTGAACCTGTGTGGGGGGCGACACGTACCACCTAGTGTCGCGGATTGTCGCGGCGTCGGCTGCCGAACGTCAAAACTCGGCTACTGAACGAGGTTGCTCGTGGCCATGTTACGTAACTTAAAGTGTTTGTTTGATCACTCTGTGCGTCTCGTCACCGACGGTACGCCGGAGATGCCGGACATTTCAGAATTGCATACCCCTTGTTCTCCGTCTTCCGCTATGCTCCGCGACTTGTGACTCGGAGTAACCGCCTACCGAGAGGAGTCACCGTGCGTACCACCACGTGGGCCTGAGCACTTCTCACCCCTTATGCATCACGTTTCACAGCCGGCCTGAACGGCCCACAGAACTCGGAAGGACGGACGCCATCATGCGCACCACGACCTGGGCCTGAGCTCATCTCACATCTGACCCCCGGGCGGAGAGCCCGGGGACAAGCCGACGGCCGAGACGGCGTTCGGCTGATCAGGAACCTTGTGCCCGGCGGAAGACGCTGGGCGTATCCGCGCGGTCGTTCGGGCCGCGGCCCGCGGTAGCCGTTCCGGGACCGCTGATCGCGCTGAGGCCCCTGGTCGTGCTGATCATCTGCACTTGATCCCGGCCGCCAGCCTTGGCCCGGTACAGCGCGGCGTCGGCCGCGGCCATCAGCTCAGGCAGTTCGCGCTTGCTTCCGCTGTCCAGCGCCGCGACCCCGATCGAGACGGTCACCTGCACTCGTTCCCCGCCGCTGGTCCCGGGGGCGATGATGCTCAGGGCGGCGATGTTGGCGCGAACGCGCTCGGCGATACGGAACGCATCCACGGCCCGCGTCTGGGGCAGCAGCAGCGAGAACTCCTCGCCGCCGAACCGTCCGGCCAGGTCGTAGTCGCGGAGCAGGGTGTCGAGGGTGTTCGCGATTTCCTTGAGCACCTGGTCGCCGACCAGGTGGCCGTACGTGTCGTTGATGACCTTGAACTTGTCGATGTCGACCATGGCGATCGCGAGCGGCGACTGGGTCCGTACCGCCCGGGCGACCTCCGCTGCGGACTCACGCTCCCAGGTCGCCGCGTTCAGCAGGCCGGTCTTGGAGTCGTTGCGCGCGTCGCTGACGAGCTTGACGTGGCTCAGAGACCGCTGCAGCAGACCGACCACCGGGAGCGCAGCCAGGGCGAGCAGCAGGTTCCCGGCCACGCCGAACGTCACCAGGACGGCGGCGCACGTCTCGGCGATGTCGTTGTAGATCGCCTCGCCGTTGAAGAACGCGGCGCGGATATTCGCGGCCCGGTCGGAACCCTTGACCGCGGCGATGACCAGGGCGTTGTTCACGATCCACTTGATCACCGCGCAGAGGCCGACCAGCAGGGTCCACGCCGTGCTGCGGCCGAGCGTCCCGCCGGATCCCTGCGGCGCCAGACCGGAAAGGCCGTGGAAGGTGACCGACGCCGCGCCGTAGGACAGGCCCACCGCCGCCGCGGTGAACACCCGGCGGTAGAGCGGACCACGCCGGACCCGCCACTGCGTCAGCGACACCCGGGCGATCGGGACGATCAGCGCGAAGAACGGGGGCAGGAAGATGGCCACCGGCAGTTCCCAGACGCCCTGGACGTCGGTCATGATGCCGCCCTGCTCGCCCGCCTTCCTGGTCAGCTCGACCGCGGCGGCCGTGCAGCCCAGCAGCACGCCGAATACGACCAGGTCGTGTACGGAGAACGTGGTGGCCGAGGCCGCGACGATGACGGCGGCCAGTTCCGCGGCGATGACCGCGACCACATAGACCCTGAGCCAGCGGGGCAGGGACCAGACCGGCCAGCCGCCAATGGCTCTCGCCTGCCGCGGCAGGCGGCGAGCCATCCGTATTGCTGCCTCGCTCATACGGCCGGTTGCCCTCGCGCTACATAGACACTCGTATGGCTATTCTCCCGCATTGCCGGTACGGGAGAGCGCAAACCGTGAAAACACGGCTACTCACTGGCAGAACAATACCCTCCCTGCTGGGCTTGTTCCTCACGGGAAGCCACGGCAGCACTGAAGTTGCGGTCAGTCACGCCAGATTCCCCAGTATTTCCGACATTAGGTACAAACTACCCTCGGTGCGCAATTGCGGGCACAATGGGTAGCCGCGACGCCTGACCTAGGGCGCGACAGGCGGAAAGGGAGTGCCGCCTCACGCGGCGGAGGCTGAACCACAGCCTCGGATCGGACGTTTACATTAATCACTCAGAAGATTCAAATGAGTACATAGAGAGATGATCCGGCCACGCGTGAACCGCGTCCGGGACTGATCTGCCCCGTCCCCTCCCGTCCCCTCCCATCACCGGCACAGAACAGGAGCCACGCCGTGCGCGACACCAACTGGACCTGAGGTCAAGCCCCCTCGACCCCCCGCCCCACCGCAACTGAACGGGAGCCTCGCCGTGCGCGACACCAACTGGACCTGACGTCAAGCGTGATGATGGCGTCCGCTTGTCACCCAGCCGCGATGTCGAGCTGCGCTGACCGCGACCGCCAGCGCTACCACGGCGCCGACGGCGCCGCACACCGCGATGGCCCGGGCCGGGGAGTGATGCTCGGCCGCGGCCCCGGCCAGGATCATGACCACGCCCTGACCCAGGCTCATCGCACCCTGGGCCAGGCCGAAGGCCTGGCTGCGCTGTTCCTGCGGTGCTGCGCTGACGAAGGCGGCGTTGGCGGCCAGCTGATAGGAGGCGAACAGGCCCGACGCGACCAGGATCAGCAGTGAGGCATAAAGGTCCGGCCGCCAGAAGAACAGGACGAGGACTCCGCAGGCCGAGACGGCCAGCGGGCCCATCAGACGCAGCCGGGTCGGAGGAGCCACGAACCGGCTGAAGGTAATCGCCCCGACGGTCTGGCCCAGGCAGTTGGCGGCCAGGATCACGCCCACGGCGACGGCGCCGCCGCCGAGAGCGTTAGCCAGCGGCGCCGCCACGCCTTCTGGGGCGTTATAGAACGCGGCCAGCAAGCCGAAGAACATCGGCGTGCGCAGAGCCGGGCGGGCCATGACGATCCGGGCCCCGGCGAAGATGCCGGCCAGCCGTGACGACCCATGATGCGAGCCGGATGCCGCCGCGGACCGCGGGTGAACCCAGACGCGGACGATGAACGCCGAGGCGGCGAACGTCACGGCGTCGACGACCAGGGATGTCCGCGTGCCGAAGAAGCTCACCAGCGTGCCGCCCGCGGCGAAGCCGATGACCTGCGCGAACTGGTATGTGGTCACGGTGACCGCGGTTCCCATTACGTACCTGTCACCGGTGAGCACGTCCGGGAAGATCGCGGCACGCGCCGACGTGAACGGCGCACCGGCCAGCGTCACGGCGAACAGGAGCGTCACCATGGCGGCCAGGGGCATGCCGGGGATGGCCATGATCAGGACGAGCACGCCCCGGATGACGTCGCAGGCGATCATCACGCCCCGGCGCGGATACCGGTCCGCCAGCCAGGCCAGCGTCACGCCGCCGATGAAGGTGGGCACGATGCTGACCACGAACGTGATCGCCGCGAGCAGCGCGGAACGCGTCCGGTCGTAGACGAGCACCGTCAGCGCCACCCGCGCTAGCTGGTCGCCGATCACCGACAAGAGCTGAGCCAGCCACAACGCCCGGAACTCCGCTACCGCGAATACGTCGCTGAACGAGGTCCTCGCGGGCTGCGCTGTCGCATCCTCCCGGGCCACCGCGTGCCTTGTTATGTCGTCCTCCGGCTCAGCGCGCGCTGCGGTCTTCGGTAACCACATCCTGACCGACAGTTGCCTCCTTTTGCAACAGACCAGCGCAGACGGGGTGACGCCGGTGAACTTCAGGCCGGCGCCGGTTCCGACCAGCTCCAGGGCGGCGATGGACTCCCGTCCGGCTCGCGGCCGAACCGGTAGGCGGCGGCCGCGCCGGGCCGGGCCTCAAGAAACTCCAGAAGGAGGCCGAACAGGCCGGCGTCGGCCGCCCGGAGGGCCAGGGTCCGGGCCGCCCCGGCGGCCCCCGCGGCCCCCGCGGCCCCGGCCTCGCGCAGGGCGTCCAGCAGCTGGCCGACGGCCTGTTGCTGGCCGGGACGGAACGGCTGGCTGGCGTCGATGGTCATCTGCCGGCCGGGATCACGGGCCAGCAGCGCCTGGACCGCACCGCCGGCTCCGATCCGGCGCAGCTCCCCGAGCAGCCGGGCCACGCCCTGGGGGTCGCGCAGGCTGGCACCGTGGCCGGCCCGGGCGGCCAGCACCCGGCCCGCGTCCTCGAGCCCGGCCGCGCGCAGCGCCTCCAGCAGCCGGGCGACGGCCCTCGGGTCGTCGAGGCCGACGCCGTTTACGGCCCGGGCGGCCAGCACCCGGACCGCCTCGCCGGCCCCGGCGAGGCGCAGCTCTGCCAGTAGCGCGGCGACCTCCCACGGGTCGCCGATGTCGGCTTGGCCCGCCGGATCGAGATCGAGCAGGGCCTGGATGGCCTCGGCGGACCCGACGCCGCGCAGTTCCTCCAGCAGCCCGGCGACAATCTCCGGGTTGTCCACGGGCACCTCCGCAACGGCCCGCGACGACAGGGCGCGAAGCACGTCGCTCGCCCCGGCGGCCCGCAGCGCCCGGACCAGTTCGGGGACATGCCACAGGTAGTAGAAGTCTTGTTCGGCGGCCCGGGCGGCCAGGGCCTGGACCGCGGCCCCGGCCCCGGCCTCGTGCAGCGCGTCCAGCAGTTCGGCAACGTCCTCGGGGAACATCAGGCTGGCCTGGCCCGCGGGGTCGCGAGCCAGCACGACCTGGATCGCGTCATCGGCGCCGGCCGCACGCAGCACGCGCAGCAGCCGGGCGGTGTACTCCCCGTCCTCGAGGCTGACCTCAGCGGCGGCCCGGGCGGCCAGGTCCCGGACCGCGTCAGCGGCCCCCGCCGCGTGCAGCGCCGCGAGCAGGTCAGCGACGCCCCCGGTGCGATCGAGACTGACGCGGTGACCGGGATCGCGGGCCAGCAGGGCCCGGACCTCTTCATCGGCGCCAACCTCACGCAGCGCGTTCAGCAACCCGGCGACACCATACGGATCCTCGACGTCGGCTACCTCGACCGCCCGGGCGGCCAGGGTCCGGATCGCGTCGGTCGCTCCGGCCGCGTGCAGTCCGGCCAGCAGGCGGGCGACGTCCAGGACGGCCTCCGGGTCGGCGTCGGCGGCCACCCGGGCGGCCAGCGCGTGCAGGACCTCGCCGGCCTCCATGTCGCGCAGCGCCCGCAGCAGCCAGGCCAGGTACCGCGGGTCGTCCACGCTGGCGTGCCCGGCGGCCCGGACGACCAGAGCGCGGGCCGGACCGGCCGCTCCGGCCGCCCGCAGCGCCCGCACCAGCTCGGTGACATCCCATCGGTGGCGGAGGCTCACCTGGCCGACCGGATCGCGGGCGAGCAGGGCCTGCAACTCGTCAACGGCCCCGGCCGTACGCAGCGTGTCCAGCAGCCTGGCCACATCCCACGGGTCGTCGAGGCTGGCCCGGCTCACCGCCCAGCGGGCCGCGCGCCTGACCTCGCCCGGCTCGGCCGGCGCGCCGAGGTGAGCGATGAGCTTGACGGCGGCGTCCGTCCCGCCGGTAGCGACCGCCGCGGTCCAGAACGTCGCGGCATGGCGGTACAGCCCGCGGTCCTGCGCGGCCTGGGCCAGGCGGCGCAGATCGCCGGCGCCGTGGACGTGGGCGGCCAGCGCGTCCCAGAGCGAGGCCGGGCCCGGCTGGTCGGCGCGGGTGCGGCGGCCGTGCTGGTCGAGGTAGCCGACCACCCGGTAGCCGGGAGTCCCGTTGCCGGCCGCGGGCGGGACGGGCTCCAGCGCCCAGCCGACGGCGGTGTCCCGCTCGCCGGCCGGGTCCGGGCCGGCCAGGTAGCCGGCCGCGGCGTCCCGGAGCAGCGCGGCGGGCAGCGGGCCGGCGTGGCCGAGCCGGGCGGCGTCCATCGCGGCCGTCACGGTGGGGTGGCCGCCGGGCTCGTGGTAGCGGGCCAGCAGGCCGGGGACTCCGGCCAGGTGCTGGGTGACCTGCCCGTCCGGCCCGGCGGCGGCCGCCGCGGCCGCCAGCACCGGATCGCCGGCGCCGGCCGCGGCGGTCATCTCGGCCGCGGTGAACCGGGCCGGGACGTCCACCACCCCGCCAAAGGCAGGATTGAGCGAGCCCGGATCGTACTCGGCGAGCACGTCGAGCCCGGCCAGCAGCCGCCCGACCACCCTGGCCGGGTCGGCGGCACCGAGCCCGGCCGCCCAGGCAGCGGTGTAACTGTCCCAGTACCCGGGCCAGATGGTCGTGATGGCCAGCACGAGGCCGACCTCGTCCAGCACGTCGTCCATGCGGTCCAGGATGGCCGCTCCCCCGTCGGCGTCCGCGTGATGGCGCAGCTCACCGAGCCACAGCACGGTCCGGGGCGAGATCCCGGCCTCGAGCCGGGCGGCGAGCGCGGCAGGGGTCGGCAGATACTCCAGCGTCCAGTCCGCCAGCACGTCCGTGACCGCCTCGTACAGGGTCCGGGACGTTCCGGTCAGCGCGTCGCCGCGGATCACCACCAGCCGGCTGTACTCGGTCTCCGGGTCCAGGACAGCCCGCAGCCGCTCATCATGCGGCCTGCGGACATAGGCCGGGAACGGGCCGGCCGCCGGGAGCCGGCCGTCGCCGGCCGCCGGGTGCACGCCCAGCTCGGCCGGCGTCCACTGCCTGGCCGTCCGGCGCGGTAGCTCGGTCATGGCACCGCCCGCGCTGTCAGCCGCTGCGCAGGACCGCGCCGACCCGGCGCTGCGCCTCGGCCACGGCCGCGTCGCGGGCGTCGGCGGCCTCGGCCGCCGTGAGCGTGCGGTCCGGCGCGCGGAAGCGCAGCGTGTAGGCCAGCGACTTGCGGTCCGCACCGATCTGGGCTCCGGCGTAGACATCGAACAGCCGCACGCTCTCCAGCAGGTCCGCGGGCGCGCCAGCCACCAGCGCCGCCGCCACGTCGGCGGCGGGCACGGCGGCGTCCACGATCAGCGCCACGTCCTGGATGGCCAGCGGATAGGCCGACAGCTGCGGGGCCTGGACGGCACCGACGGTCTCGGCCGCGGCGAACATGACCGACAGGTCGAGTTCCAGGGCGCAGGTCCGGTCCGGCAGCCCGAAGGCCTGGATCACCCGGGGATGCAGCTCGCCGGCGTGCCCGGCCAGCCATTCCCGGGCCTGCCCGTCACCCGCCTGCTCGTTCCCCGGCCGCCCGTCCACCCGGGCGTAGATCGCCGCGCAGCGCCCCGGATGCCAGGGCGCGTACTTGTCGGCCCGGATGTCGAGCGGCACCCGGCAGATCCGCCCGACCGCCCGCGCCGCCTCGATCGCGTCGGCCCACGACGACGCGCGGCCAGGTCCCCACCATCCCTCCAGCTCGCGGGCGCCCGCCAGGACCGCCGCGAGCCGCTGCGGCTGGTCCGGCAGCGCGGATTCCAGGCTGGCCAGCTCGGCCACCGTAGGGCCGCGGTCCACGGCCAGGATCGGGGCGGCGGGGGCCGCTCCCGGCCGCGGCCGGAAGACCAGGCCGATCTCGAACAGGGCCGTGTCGGCGAAGCCGCGGCCGATATTCCGGGCCAGGACCCGGAACAAGCCGGGCAGCAGCGTCGTCCGCAGCAGCGGTTCGTCCTCGCTCAGCGGGTTCGCCACCACCACTGCCGGCCGGCGCAGGTCCTCGGCCGACAGCCCGAGCCGGTCCGCGTCCGAGCGCGACGCGAACGGCGAAGACAGCACCTCGACGTAGCCGGACTCGGCCAGCGACCGGCCCACCGACCGGCGCAGCCGCTGCCGCAGGGTCAGACCCCGTCCGGCCAGCACGCGGGGCATCCGGCTCGGGACGCCCTCGTAGCCCTCCAGCCGGATCACCTCCTCGGCCAGGTCGGCCGGGTCGGTCAGGTCGGGCCGCCAGGACGGCGGCGTGACCTCAAGGACGGGCACCTCCGGTTCCGCAGTGCCCGGCGCGGCCTCGCCTTCCTCGGATTCAGCCCGCCAGGGCGCGATGGTGGGCGAGACCGTGCGAGCCTGGACCACCGTGCATCCCACCTCGTGCAGGCGCCGCACGACCGTGTCCCGGCCGTACACCACGCCGGCCACCCGGTCCGGGTAGTCCACCGCCATCGAGATCACCACCTGGGTCACGTCGGCCTGCGCGTGGGTGCACCCCGGCACCACGCGGCTGCCGCCCAGCCCGGCCAGCAGGGCCACCGCCTTGGCCGTGGCCCGCAGCGGGAGCTCGCGGTCCACGCCGCGCTCGAAGCGGTAGGACGCCTCGGAGTGCAGCTTGTGCCGACGGCTCATCTTGGCCGTGCCCCGGGCATCGAAATGAGCCGCTTCGATCACCAGGTCGGTCGACGCGTCGTCGATCTCGGTGGACAGGCCGCCCATGGTCCCGGCCATGGAGATCGGCCCGGAGGCATCGGTGATCAGGATGTCCTGCGGGTCCAGCGTCCTGACCACGTGGTCCAGGGTCTCCAGCTGCTCCCCCGGCTTGGCCCGCCGCACGACGATCTCGCCGGTCAGCTTGGACCGGTCGAAGGCGTGCAGCGGCTGACCGAGCTCCAGCATCAGGTAGTTGGTTACGTCCACGGCGAGCGACACGGGCCGCACACCGCACCGGGCCAGCCGGACCCGCATCCACAGCGGAGTGGGGGCCTCCGGGTCGAAGCCCTGCACCTCGCGCAGGACGAACCGGTCGCAGGCGGTCGGGTCGTCGATCCGGGCCGGGTAGACGTCCGGCCCGACATAGTCCAGCGGTCCGCCCAGCAGCGTCGCGTCGGGCAGCGCGGTCGAGGCCGGGTCGATGAACGGGACGGCGTACGCGCTGGCCAGCTCGCGGGCCAGCCCGCGCACGGAGACCGCATAGCCGCGGTCGGGCGTGACCGCGATCTCCAGCACCTCGTCGCGCAGGTGCGCGTAGGTCACGAAGTCCGCGCCCAGCGGCGCGTCGGGCGGCAACACGATGATACCGGTGTGATCGTCGCCGATGGCCAGCTCGCTGGCCGAGCAGATCATCCCCTCCGAGATGTGCCCGTAGGTCTTGCGCGCGCCGATCTCGAACCCGCCGGGCAGGACCGCCCCGGGCAGGGCAAGCGCGACCCGGTCGCCGACGGCGAAGTTGACCGCGCCGCAGATCACCCCGGACGCCTCGTCGGGCGGCGCGCCGAGCTGCGCCTCGGAGACGGCCACCCGGCAGTACCTGATCGGCTTCTTCAGCCCGGTCAGTTCCTCGATCGAGAGCACCTGGGCGATCACGACGCCGCGGATGTCGTGCCCGACGGACTCCAGCGACTCGACCTCCAGGCCGGCGGCGGTCAGCCGCCGCGCCACCTCGGTCACGTCGACCGGCTCGGGCAGCCGCGCGTACTCGCGCAGCCAGGAAAGAGGCACTCGCATGTCAGATCTCCATCCCGAACGCCCGGCTGAACCGGACGTCGCCGTCCACCGCGTCCCTGATCTCGGTCAGCCCGTGCGCGATCATCAGGCTGCGCTCGATGCCGAGCCCGAACGCGAACCCGCTGTACCGGTCGGGGTCGATGCCGCAGGCCACCAGCACCCGGGGGTTGACCATGCCGCAGCCCGCGATCTCGATCCAGCCCTGCGACCGGCACACCCGGCACGGGTCGCCGCCGGGCTTGGCCGAAGCACCCCGGCAGACGTGGCACTCCATCGATACGTCACCGGACGGTTCGGTGAACGGGAAGTAGTCGGGCCGGAACCGCGTGCGCAGCCCGACGCCGAACATCGCGTCCACGAACGCCTGGATCGCCCCGCGCAGGTCGGCCATGGTCAGGCCCTCATCCACGGCGAGCCCCTCGATCTGGTGGAAAATCGGGCTGTGCGTCGCGTCGAGCGCGTCGTGCCGGTAGGTGCGGCCCGGGCTGACCACGTACAGCGGCAGCGGGCGGGTCAGCATGGACCTGATCTGGACCGGGGAGGTCTGCGTGCGCAGCACCATGCCGGACTTGCGTCCGGGCCCTTCCGGGCTCTCGATGAAGATCGTGTCCTGCGAATCCCGGGCCGGGTGGTCCGGCAGCATGTTCAGCGCGTCGAAGTTGTACCACTCGGCTTCGGCCTCGGGTCCCTCCGCGACCTCGTAGCCCATGGCCACGAACACGTCGGAAAGCCGGTCGGCGAGCATGGTGACCGGGTGCCGGGCACCGGGGGGGACCCGGCCGCCGGGCAGGGTCACGTCGACCGCCTCGGTGATCAGCACCTGCCGGTCGCGCTCGGCTTCGAGCTGAGCCTGGCGCTGCTTGACCGCCTCGCGCACCCGGGCGCGCGCCGCGCCCACCCGCCGCCCGGCCTCGGCCCGGTCCTGCGGCGGCAGCGCGCCGATGCCGGCGCTGGCCAGGGCCAGCGGCGACCGGTCACCGTCGTGCGCGAGCCGCGCCGCCTTCAGCTCATCCAGCGTCCCGGCGGCGGCGACGGCGGCGAGGGCCCGGTCGAGGGCCCGGGCTACCTCTTCGGGGCCGAGGGGCACCGGCTGGTCATTCTCACTATGTGCGGACATGAGGGTCCTGCTTCCTGCGGGCCGTGCATTAGTTCTGCTCTACTGGGGTTCCGGCGGATCTTTCTACCGAACGAACGGTGGTGGCAGCCCGCGCCAAACCGCGAAGTGCCGGTGGCTGGCGCCGCGAGGGGGTTTCATGGGTCCGGGCATCAGCCGGTGCGCATCAGCACGGCTCATGCCCAGGCGTACGCGCCCGCCGTCGCGGTGTGGATAGCCCGAAGGGACATTACCGTACCGTGCCGTGGCGCGTAGCCGCCGGGCGACGCGCTCAGCCCGCGGCTGTCCCCGCGGGCACGATAAATCGGAACTCGGCGCCGCCGCCCGGGGCGCGCCGCACGCAGATCGTGCCGCCGTGCGCCTCGACCAGGCCCTTGACGATATACAGGCCGAGGCCGGTGCCGCCCCGGCGCTTGCCGCGCCAGAACCGGCGGAACACGCGCGGTGCCACCTCCGGGGAGATGCCCTCGCCCTGGTCGCGCACGGAAACGGCGGCCGCGTCCGGAGCACCGGCCGTCTCGTCGTCCATCCGCGCTGGTTCCACCACGATTGTCACGATACCAGCGCCGTGCCGGACGGCGTTTTCTACCAGGTTGCCGAGGATCTGGTCGATCTTGTCCGCGTCCAGCCAGGTCTCGGGCAGGCCGCTGCGTACCTCCAGCCGGAAGCGGTCCTCCGGTTCGCCGGCCGCGACCAGGCCCGCGATGATCTTCCTGGCCCGGTCCGGCAGGTCCACGAGCTGGCAGTGGACCTCCATCCGGCCGGACTCGATCCTGGACACGTCGAGCAGCTCGGTAATGAGCCTGGTCACCCGGTCCGCGTCGGCGTTCACCGTTTCCAGCATCACGCGCTTCTGGTCGTCGGTGAACCTGCCCCACTTGTTCAGCAGCGTGGCCGTAAAGCCCTTGACGCTGGTCAGCGGCGAGCGAAGCTCGTGCGCGACGGTCGACACTAGCTCGGCGCGGCTGCGTTCCAGCCGCTCCCGCTGCTGCGCGTCCCGCAGGCTGATGACCAGCCGCCGGACCCCCTTGGACCGGTCGCGCACGTAGCCGACGGAAACCAGGACTTCGGTTCCGTCCGACAGGTACAGCGAGCGCTCGGGGTGGCGGGTACGGGTGGGCAGGCCGTGATACGGGTCGGCGTACAGCCACCAGTCCCGGCCGTCATCGTCGCGCAGCGGCAGCACGTCGAACACGAACTTGCCGATCACTTCGGCCGGCTCCAGACCGGTCAGGCGGCCCGCGACCCGGTTGAACACCACGACGCGGCCGACCTCGTCAGCGACCACCACCCCATCAGGCAACTCATCGGCGAAGATCAGGCTTCCGATCGGGACGGGCCCTTCGGGGACCGGGCTGCTGCCGGAGGCACGACCGTCAGCGGTCTCGCGCTTCGGTGTGGGCGTTGCCGCCCCGCTCGCTATGAGGTCGTCCACTTCAGCGAAGCCTCCGTCCGGCCGGGCCGCACGACGAGCGTCCGGCGGCCGGATGTGGTCACGGTTCGGGTGACGGATTGTGATCAGACTCTAGCGCTTTCATCGTCGTTGTGACAGTCCTGGGGCGCGAATTCTCTATGTTGTCGTCCAAACACTCCATGCCACCAGGTGCTACTTAAGTGCCGGCTTGTCCGGTTACCCTGTGTACTCGTTGCGCACGTGCAGACGCGTAGAGACACACTGCCGCCGCGGCGGCCAGGTTGAGGCTCTCCGCCTGCCCGTAGATGGGCACCGCCACCGGCTCATCGGCCAGCGCGCCCAGATCGGGCGGCAGCCCCCACGCCTCGTTGCCGAATAGCCACGCGGTCGGCTCGTCCAGCCGGGCCTGGACATCCGGGTCATCCAGGGATCGCCCGGTCCGCCCGTCAGCGGCGACGACGCGCAGCCCGGCCGCGCGCATGGCGGCGACCGCGTCCCCGAGCCGGGCGCCGGCCACCACGGGCAGGTGGAACAGGCTGCCGGCCGACGCCCGCACGCACTTGCCGTTGTACGGGTCGACAGACGCGTCGGCGAACACCACGGCCTGCGCCCCGGCCGCATCGGCCGTGCGCAGCACGGTGCCGGCGTTTCCCGGATCACGCACGTTGGCCAGCAGCGCGACCAGCGCGGGTGCGGGCTGGGTCACCGCGCCGAGCGGGACGTCCACGAATCCGCAGACGGCCAGCAGGCCCTGCGGGGTCACCGTCTGGGCCAGTTCGGCCATCACCTCGCCGCTGACCACGTGCACGGGCACGCCCGCGGACTCGGCCGCGGTGACCAGGTCGGCATGCCTGCTCCGGGCGGGTACGGTCACGAACAGGTCGCTGACCTCGGCCCCGTAGCGGAGCGCCTCCGCCACGGCCTGCGGGCCCTCGGCCAGGAAGGCCCGCTCCCGTTGGCGGAAGGCCCGCTTGGTCAGCCGCCGCGCCGCCTTGAGCCGTGACGAATGGACGCCTGCGTAACTAATGCCTGGCGAGGTGGCCTCCTACGCGGCGGCGGAGCCTGCGGCGTCGGGCAGGGCCTTCTTCGCTACCTCGACCAGGGCGGAGAAGGCCGCCTCGTCCGCGACCGCCAGCTCGGCGAGCATCCGGCGGTCGACTTCGACCCCGGCGACCCGCAGGCCCTGCACGAACCGGTTGTAGGTCATGCCGTTGGCGCGGGCCGCGGCGTTGATCCGCTGGATCCACAGCCGCCGGAACGCCCCCTTGCGGTCCTTGCGGTCGCGGTAGGCGTAGGTCATCGAGTGGAGGACCTGCTCCTTGGCCTTGCGGTACAGCCGTGACCGCTGCCCTCGGTAGCCGCTGGCCCGTTCGAGGACGACCTTGCGCTTCTTGTGGGCGTTGGTCGCCCGCTTCACGCGTGCCATTGTTTTGTCTCCCTACCCGGGCCGGGCTACTTACCCAGCAGCTTCTTGATCTCCTTGACGTCGCTCGGGGCGACCGTCACTTCGTCGTAAAGCCGTCGCGTCAGGCGGGACGACTTGTGCTCAAACATGTGGTTGCGGTTGGCGCGGCGGCGCATCACCTTGCCGGTACCGGTCAGCCGGAATCGCTTCCCGGCACCGCTGTGGGTCTTCATCTTCGGCATGGTCGCCGTCGTCTCCCTTTTCTCTATCTCGTACCGCGGTGTTCACCGCGGTCCGCCACGGCACGCAGCAGTCACCGTCCCCGGCACTGGCCCTTCGCGGGCGCTGTCGCCGGGGATCAGTCCGGCCGGTGCTGCTACCGGCTAGGCCGGACCCGGTACCGCGGCGCCGTCGGCGGCGGGCTCGCTCACCGCAGGCTCAGGCGCCGCTGTCGCGGCCGGACGCGGGCTTGGCACTGGCTTGCTGTGCGACTGCCCGGCGTGTGCCTTGGCTTCGTTCTTCTTCCTATGCGGGCCGATCACCATGATCATGTTCCGCCCGTCCTGCTTGGGCTGCGACTCCACGAAGCCGAGCTCTTCAACGTCTCCGGCGAG
>Ga0335072_10002899_pt1 | contig 26208 bp, 24 predicted proteins | sample Lox_Sample_21_FD_206725 | JGI IMG/M metagenome (GOLD analysis project Ga0335072, IMG submission 206725) | Soil microbial communities from Loxahatchee National Wildlife Refuge, Florida, United States - Lox_Sample_2.1 | ecosystem: Environmental > Terrestrial > Soil > Wetlands | place: USA...
TGGCCGCTGGCAATCTTGCTGCAGCACTGTCATGCCGAAGCCCGACGTACTGGATGCGATCACTGCGTCCGGCCGCGCCACCGCGTCGATGGCACTGAGCACCTGCCGCTTAACGACGGCGTCCTCCGGAGCGTTCTCCTGCACGATGTCCGCAGCTGAAACGGCACCAGCTAGGTCGGCGTGCACGGTCAGCCGATCTGGGCTTGCACCGTCCCTAAGCCCGATGCGTACGAGCAGCGGCCAGATTTCCGCGCGCATGCGCGAAAGATCGCGCGCTGCGGTAGGCGCAGGATCGTAGACATCAACGTCCAGGCCCATCCGGAGGTAGTGCATCGCCCAGCCGCCGCCGATAACTCCGGCCCCCACAATGCCCACCCTGCGTACCTGGTCTGGCTGCACTGGGGTCATAGCTGCCTTTCGCTGTCAGCCATCGGCGCTAAGGCTGGGTCAGTATCCGACGTTGCCCAGGCCCTTCAGGCCGAGTATCTGCCGTGCCTCTGCAGGGGTTGCGATCTCCAATGACAGCGCTGCCAGGATCTGGCGGATCTTGGCGACTTGGTCAGCGTTCGACTCAGCGAGCTGACCTTTCCCCAGGTAAAGGCTGTCCTCGAGACCGACCCGGACATGTGAGCCCATGATGGCTGCTGCAGTGACGATGCCCATCTGGTATCGCCCGGCGCCGAGCGTTGACCACTCATACGCGTCGCCGAGCAGCCGGTCAGCTGTCCGCTTCATATGCACGATGTGGTCAACGTCGGGACCGATGCCGCCCATCGTGCCGAAGATGGTCTGGATAAAGACCGGCGGCTCGACCAGTCCCTTGTCCAGGTAGTACGCCAGCGTGTAGAGGTGCGCGACGTCATAAGCCTCGGCTTCGAATCTGGTGCCGGTCTGCGGCCCGACGACCTTGAGCATGTGCTCGATGTCCGCGTAGGTACTCACGAACGGCTCGGCTCTGGTGCTCTCCAGGTACGGCTCTTCCCAGTCGTAGCGGAACTGGCCTTTGTACCTGTCGATCATCGGGAAGCTGCCGTAATTCATGGTGCCGAGATTGAGCGTGCACAACTCGGGCTTGAGTTTCAGCACGCCTTCAAGCCGTTCTTGCACCGTCATTCCGGTACCGCCGCCGGTCGAGATGCTGATGACCACATCGCAGCGGTCGCTGATGCCCCTTGCGTACTGGGCGAAAACTGCCGGATCAGCGGTAGGCCTGCCGTCTCCCGGATCCCGTGCGTGCAGGTGCAGAACGGCCGCCCCGGCTTCGGCGGCAGCGACGCCCTGCTCGACCACCTGCTCCACCGTGTACGGCAGGTAAGGCGACATCGATGGCGTGTGCCCGGAGCCAGTTATGGCGCAGGTAATGATGACCTTCTGGGAGACCGCCATCGCAGTCCTCCTGGCGCCCTCGTCGCGTTCACCCGTTCACCATGCGAACGATGTGTTCTCATCGTGGAGACTAACAGCCATTTTCTGGAGCGGTCAAGGTAATGGCACGGTGCTCAATGACCCATCAGGAGCCGCGCGCTTACCGTCAGTCGAGCAGCTCTCGGACGGCCTCCGCGGTCCGCGCCGCCGCGCGGCCAATTTCGTGCAGCTTTCTGGCCGGATTCCGCGGCGCAGGTCCCCACACGTTGATCACCGCGATCGGATAGTGGCGGGAGCTCAGTACGGCTGCGGACGCACCGGAAGAGAACTCCTCGTACTCACGGACGCAGAGCGCGTATCCGGTCTGCCGGACCGTATCCAGCTCTCGGTTCAGCTTGTCCAGATCCGTAATCGTCCGATCGGTATAGCGCTGCAGTTCCTTCGGCAGTATCGCCGCCCGTTCGTCCGCCGGCAGCCAGGCCAGGAACGCCTTGCCGCCGGACGTCGCGTGCAACGGCAGAGGCTTGCCGAGCCAGCTGGGCATGACAACGTCAGGCGGGTCCACCTGGTCGACGTAGACAAGGTTGAAGCGCTTCGCTACGGCCAGCGTCACCGACTCACCCGTCGCGGTCACGAGCTGCTCGATCAGCGGCCGCAGACGCCGGACTAGCGTGTCGTCCGCTACTGCAGCAGCAATAGAGATGGCGCCGTAGCCCACCGTGTATCGCTGGGTGATCGCGTCGCGATCGACCAGACCGTGATACTCCAGCGTCCGCAGCAGCCGCCATGCGGTGCTTCGGTTGATCCCGCAAGCCTGCGCGAGCTCGAGCACGTTCGGCGGCGTCGTGCTGTCGGCGACAGCCTTGAGCAGCGCGACAGCTCGGTCTACCGCCTGGATCCGCTGATATCCGGTAACCGCGTCGGCCAGGCCCGGCCGCTCCGCACGGGGCGCGGTTGCAGTCTCGCCGGTGCGACCCGCGCGCCTCAGGCGGGGCGCGTCGGCGGCACTGGCGTTGGAAGGTGACACAGTCCGCAGCATATCCGCGCGCCGGCGGCCGAGGCTGCGCCGCTATCTGCCGGGCCCGACGAGTCCCGCCTCGAAGGCGAACACCACAAGCTGGGCCCTATCGCGCGCAGCGACCTTCATCATGGCTCGCGCAGCGTGGGTCTTGACCGTCGACTGGCTTACGTAGAGCTGCTCGGCGATTTCCTCATTGGACAGTCCGGTCGCGATGAGTGTCACGACCTCTCGCTCGCGCGGCGTCAGCTCGTCGAGTCCTGACTGCTTACGCGGCGCGCGAGACCGGCTGGCGAACTCCGCAATCAGCCGCCTGGTCACGCCGGGGGACAACAGGGCCTCGCCTCCTGCGACTACGCGCACCGCGCGAATCAGCTCGCCGGCGTCGGTGTCCTTCACCAGGAAGCCAGCCGCTCCAGCCCGCAGAGCGTCGAATATGTACTCGTCCAGGCCGAACGTGGTGAGTATCACGACATGGACCCCTGACAGGCCAGGCTCGCTTGCGATTCGCCTGGTGGCCTCGATGCCATCGAGCGCCGGCATCCGGATGTCCATCAGCAGCACGTCCGGCCGGTGCCTGGTCGCCAGTTGCACGGCTTCGTTGCCGTCAGCGGCCTGGCCAACCACGGTCATATCGTCCTCGGCGTCCAGCAGCGCCGCGAAGCCCGTCCGCACCAGGACCTGGTCGTCCGCAAGGCCGACGCTAATCACCGGCTGCCACCAGCAGCAGACGACTCATAGGCTCCGGAGTCGGCACCGGAGGCCGGCACGCATCGCGAGCCGCTGCCACCCGGAGCCGGCAGGAAAGCCGAAACACTGAATCCGCCGTCTGACCGGGGCCCGGCATGCAGCGTGCCGCCAAGGGCGTGCGCCCGCTCGCTCATCCCCGTAATACCGTTGCCGCCGCCACGCGGCAGTTCCTGGCCAGGGCCGCCGTTCCGGCCAGCTTGCGGCGTTCCGTTCGCACTGCCTCCCCTGCCGTCCGCCCTGGCGGGTCCATCGTCGTCAACCTGGATACGCACGCCGTCCGCCTCATAGCAGACCTCCACCCTGGCATTGGGGCTCGCGCTGTGCCGGGCCGCGTTAGTGAGCGCCTCCTGGATGATGCGGTACGCGCCGACGTCGACCTCGGAAGGCAGTTCCCTCCAGTCGCCAGTCACCGTTAGCCCCGCATCGAGGCCGGCCGACCGGGCGGAACGCACTAGGTCGCCCAGCTGTGCAAGGCCTGGACTGGGCGTGCGTGGCGCATCATCCTCTGCCGTGCGGAGCACTCCGAGCACCGATCGCAGCTCGGTTAGCGCTTGCTTGCTGACCTCGTGAATGGCGGTTAGCGCCTCCCTCGCACGCTCCGGCTGCCGGTCCATGAGATGCAGCGCGGTGCTGGCCTGCACGTTGATCACGGAGATGTTGTGCGCGAGTACGTCATGCAGGTCCCTCGCGATCCGCATCCGCTCCTCGCTGGCCCGGCGTCGCAGCTGGTCCTCCCGGCTGCGCGCGATGGCAGCGGCCCGCTGGCTGCGAATCCGGACGACCTCTGCAATAGCGAGCAGGACGATCAGCCAGGCGGCGACGCCCAGTGCTACTGCCGGGGATGCGTGACGCGGCGCTGACGTCCACACACCCCAGAAGCTGACCGCGTACCCAATGACGAGCGACGCGATCGCGGCCACGCGCTTGCGCGCGATAACCGCGTTGAAGAATGCCGCGATAGGGACCAGCCAGATCATGCCGGTGTGGCTGATGGCACCGGCCCACAATGCGGTCCCCAGGGCGACCGCGAGCACCGCGACCGGGAACCGCCGTCGCGCGACCAGGGCTAGGCCGCCGACCGCCAGCAGCAGGTCTGCGCCCCATCCGGCCGAGGTCTGCGGATGGTGGTGGTTCCAGGAGAGCGTGGCCTGCGCAAGGCCCAGCTGGACCGCCGTAATGGCCAGGGCAATCGCGGCATCGACCACCCAGCGGCGGTCTATCCGTGCAGGCAGGCGCATCTCAGGCGGTCCTCGGCGGTTCGCTGGCGATCGTGACTCACCACGACGGTATGCCACTGGCGCGATTGAACGCGTCGGCCAGCGGGGGTAGTTACCCCGCGGATGTCTGCTACCCACGACGACCCGCGGTCACGGTCAGCTACCGCCCAAGACGACGCAATCCTGTCCAGGCGGCCGACGACACGGCGGGATACCCGCAGCCAGCATGAAGGAACGGCGGGACCCGGCCACTCCGGGCCTGCTGTTCGCGGTAGACGACCACGAAGCCAAGGCATCCGGAGAGGAAGTTCCAAGCATGGCGATCATCGAGGCCCGCGGCCTCACCAAGAGGTTCGGCTCAGTCCTGGCAGTGGACCATCTCAGCTTCGAGGTGGAGCGCGGCAGTGTGGTGGCATTCCTCGGCCCGAATGGCGCCGGTAAGACGACCACGCTGCGCATGCTGCTCGGCCTGGTCAAGCCGGACGAGGGCAGTGCCACTGTTGGCGGACTGGCCTATCAGGACCTGCCGGAACCGGCGCACCAGGTCGGGGCCGTACTCGACGCGGCGGGCTTCTACCCAGGGCGAACTGCCCGCAGCCACCTGCGGGTGCAGGCCATGGCCAGCCGCTGCGACCCGTCACGGATCGACGACGTGCTGGCGCTCGTTGACCTGACCGACGCGGCTGACCGGCGGGTAGCCGGGTTCTCCCTCGGCATGCGGCAGCGACTCGGCCTGGCGACCGCGCTGCTGGCCGACCCAGAAGTGCTCATACTCGACGAGCCGGCCAACGGCCTGGACCCCGAAGGCGTGCGCTGGTTGCGTGACCTGCTCCGCGGGATGGCGGCCGAGGGTGCCACTGTGCTGATCTCAAGCCACATCCTCGCTGAGGTGGCGCAGACGGCTGACGAGGTCGTGATTCTCGACCACGGGCGGCTGATCACTCAGTCCCGGATGGCCCAGCTCACCGCCGGGGCGGCACTGGAAGAGGTCTTCCTCAGCCTCACTTCGGCTTCCGGCACGCACGGCAAATCCCTCGACACTGGCACGGAGGCTCAGCGGTGATCACTTCGATCCGGGTAGAACTACTCAAGCTGCGCACGGCACGGATGACCTACGGCCTGCTGGCCGCGGCGGCCGGGCTGAGCGCGCTGTTCTGCACGCTGGAGGCGGCTCGGTCCGGGGTAGGCAAGCCGGTCGCACCCCTGTACACCGCCGCAGGGCTCAACAGCGTGATCACAGGCGGAGTCTGGAGCTTTATGTTCGCGATGGCGCTCGGTGCCATCTCCTCCAGCGGGGAGTTCCGGCATTCGACGGCCACCTTCACCTATCTGGTGTCGCCGCGCCGCGAGCGTGTGCTGGCAGCGAAGGCGATTGCCGGAGCGTGCGCTGGCGCGGTCTTCGGCCTTGTCGGCTGGCTCATTCCCACTGGAGTCGGGCTCGTCTTCGTGGCGTCCCGCGGGTACCACGTCGCGGTCACGGATGCCACCATGGCGCGTTATGCCGCCGGTCACCTGCTGGCCGGGGCACTGCTCGCGGCCGTTGGCGTCGGCCTCGGCGCGCTGATCAGGTCGCAGCTCGCAGTCGTTATTGGCGTGTTCGTCTGGTCGATCGTGATCGAGTCGCTGGTCGGCGGCCTGTTCACTTCGGTGCGGCCGTACCTGCCCTACACCGCGGCGACCACGCTGGCTGGCACGCCGCTCGGCGGAGCAGCATTCGGCGCGGCCCGGACCGTGGCCAGTGGTGCTGGCCCCCTTCCGTTCGCGGGCGCTGCCGCACTCGTGGCCGCGGTGGCCGTCGCGCTCGCATTGGTCGCCGCGCGGACCACGGTGCGCAGGGACATCACACAGTGACCTCCCCGGGCTCGTGGCGATACTGGCCACCAGCCGTGAACCGGCGGCACGTTGACGACGGCAAGATCTCCTGGATCCGGGTCACCTTCGATCCCCGACCGCTGACCGCCAGCGCAACGTGACCCCTAAAGTCAGGCGACAGCACACTGTGACTCTCAACGTCAAAATCACGCCCTGATTTGCCACTTTTGTCCACACTCAAGCGTCACGTTGGGGCCGGAAGCGTCACGTTAGGGCCGGGAGCGTCACCTTAGAGGCGCACGACAGCAAGAGCCGGCACATCGCCGATGTGCCGGCTCTTTGCGGGCTGAAATCTAGGCGTCCCGCAGCCGCAGCGCGAGCCCACCGGCCAGCAACGCGGCACCCGCCCAGATGGCGAGTACACCAAGCCCATCCCAGGGACTAATGGCCAGGCTGTGCAGCCCGGTCGTGTCCTGGATAGTGAGTCCAGCAGTGGTCGGCGCCCACCGCTCCAGCCGGTGCTGCCAGTGCGTGTTCGTGACGAAGGCAAGAACGAGCGGAAATATATACAGGACGGCGAGCACGGCTCCGATCGAGACGGCTGAATCCCGCACGATGGCAGCAATGCCGAGGCTGAGCAGCGCTATCAGGGCGAAGTACAGCACCGAGCCGCCCGCCGCCCGCAAGGTCGGTCCGTAACCGAGCGATATCGAATGGAAGCCGCGTGCCGCGGTGAACCCGTGGCCGGGCAGGATGAGCTGCCCGGCCAGCACTGACCCCAGGGCCGCGACGGCGCCGGCTGCCAGCACCAGGCCCGCGATGATCGTCGCCTTCGCTGCCAGTACCGTCCACCGTCGCGGCAAGGCCGCGAATGTCACGCGGATCATGCCGGTGCTGTACTCGTTGCAGATCGCGAGCACTGCGAGGATAGCGACAACTGCCTGCCCGAACTGGACTCCGGTAAGGCTGAGCTTCGTCGTGTCCACCGGGCACTGCAGGCCGGCTGGGCAGCGGGTCGCCCCGACGGCCGCGGTGCTGACGGCCACAGTCAGCACCACGGTCGCCAGCAGCAGCCAGCTGGGGCCAGAAACAGTGCGCAGCTTGGTCCATTCCGCGTGCAGCGCGTCGGTGAGGGCAGTTCCGCTCGCCCGTTGCTCGGATCGGGTGCCGATCCGCGGTGGCTCTAGTGCTGTGCCCGTCATGCGTCTCGCCGCCTGAGCACGACCAGGGCCAGGCCAAGGGCGGCTGCCGCGTAGCAGCACAGCACCAGCAAGCCGGCCCATGGCGGCAGCGGGTAGATCCCGCGAGCTACCGAGTACGCGGTAGTGACTTGCTGATAGTGCGGGATGCTCTGCTCGATGGCCAGGCCTGCCGCCGGGGTGAGCCGGAACACCCATGCCCCCACTCCGGACGGGAGCACGTTGAGCGCGTTCAGCAGGAATGGCAGCACGACGGCCACGATCACGATCGTGATTGCCGCGGCACTGCGCCGCACCACCGCGCCGATGGCCGTGGCGAAGACTGCCGCGATCCCCAGCATCGCGGCAGTACCGACGATCACCCGCACTTCGGTGAGCGCTGAGACCGGCAGTACCACCTGACCGTGGTTGCGCATGATCGGGACGCAGATCCCGATTGCGACCACGCAGGCGACCAGCCCGACGACGAAGGTGACGCCGCCGATAACCAGCGCCTTGGCCGCGAGCACCGGCCCGCGCCGCGGAGTGGCGGTGAGCGTCGTGCGGATCAGCCCGCGCCGGAACTCAACGGTGAAGAACATTGCCGCGACCACGACTATCGCTATCAGCCCGATGAACGCCCCCGTCAGGCTCTGATCGATCGTCGCGGTGGGCAGCATGCTGCCCCCGCCGGGGGTCGCCGGAGCGATGTCACCGGACCCGGCCACGGTGAAGGTTCCGTTAGCTGCCTTGAACCCGGCGTTCGGTTTCACGCCGGCGATGGGAATGCTCGGACCACCACCGCCGACGGCGGTCCCGACCCAGGTGCCGCCATGGCTACCGCCCGACAGGGTCACGTCGTCGAAGACCCCGGTTGCCTGGCTAGGACCACCCTGGCTGCTCTGGCCGCCGAAGGACGTGGAGGTCTGGACGTAACTCGGTGACGTCGCGAACATGCCGATCTGCACGGTCGCAGGAAGCCCCGTCAGGTGCGCGACGCCGACTTCGGCCCAGTGCCTGCCGTCGGTGGAGTCGTATCCGGTGATCGTGTCGCCTGACCGTGTCAGCCGCAGCCAGCGCGGAGTGGCGGCGGTGACCTTGCCGGGCAGACCCGCGGTGTCGTGGACGTAGTTGTACTGCATCCGCACGCCGTAGCTGGCTGTCGCGAGCATCGCGGCGTACGCGGATCCCTGGTGCGTGTTCTGCTTGATAATGATGCCCGCCTTCGACCACGGCATCAGGCCGGCCACCGTGTCCGGCACCTCTCCGGCGGCATGTGCCGGCCCGTTGCCGAGATTCGCGTGATAGCCGATCAGCGATGTGATCCGAGCGGTGATGGTGCCGTTCCCGGTCAGCGGCTGGTGCACGAAGTAGAAGCTGTCGGTCACGACCTCGCCGCCCGGCCCGTGCGGGATGTAGGGCAGGCATGCCTTCCCGCTCAGCTGCGGGCCGCCCGGGCTGTTCTGGCAGCCAATGTTGGAACCGCTTACCGTAAGCAGCCCTAGCAGCACCGTCAGCAGCGCCGCAAGGATCATCCCGATCACCCAGCCGCGCACGGTCCGGAACTTCGTCCACTCGGCATGCAGGAGATGGCCGAAGCCTGCCCGGTCAGCGCCCTGTTTGGTAGCGGCCGGCGCTGGAGAGATGGTTCCCGCGCTCATCGCGCAACCTCCGTTCCCGCATCGGCAGGCCGGAACTCAACGGCGTCCTTGGTCAGCTCCATATAGGCCTGCTCAAGGGAAGCCCGGTGGGCGGATACCTCGAAGAACGGCACTGCCTTTGCGGCCAGCAGCGCTACCACCCGCTCAGCGGGCATGCCCGAGATTGTGAGGACGTCCTGACCAGAGGCAGCGACGGTGGCCCCCGCGTACTCGAGCACCGCCGCCGCCTCTCCTCGCGCGGCCGTCCGGAGCGTGACCCGATCGCCGGACGCTGCGGCGAGCAGGCTGGACACCGATGTGTCGGCGATCACCTTGCCTCGGCCGACGACCACGAGGTGGTCGGCCATGTCCTGCAGCTCATTCATGAGATGGCTGGACACCAGGACCGCTCGGCCCTGCGCCGCGAGCGATTTCAGAAACCCGCGCATCCACACGATGCCCTCTGGGTCCATGCCGTTGAACGGCTCGTCCAGCATGATCGCCGACGGATCGGCCAGCATGGCTGCAGCGATCCCCAGCCGCTGCCGCATGCCAAGGGAGTAGCCACCGGCCCGCCTGCGGGCGACACCTTCGAGTCCTGCCTCCTCGATCACCTGGTCAACCCGCTTAGCGGACAGGCCCTGCGAATGGGCCAGCCAGAGCAGGTGGTTGCGCGCGCTGCGGCTTGGCTGCAGCGCGCCCGCATCCAGCAGCGAGCCAATCTGGGTCATCGGCCGTCTGATGTGGGCATACGGCTGCCCGCCCACGAGAGCCGTGCCCGAATCGGGCGCGTCCAGGCCGACAATCACCCGCATGGTCGTGGTTTTGCCGGCCCCGTTCGGGCCGACGAACCCTGTCACCTGGCCGGGCTTGACAGTGAATGACATCCCGTCAAGGGCCAATGTCGAGCCGAAGCGTTTCCTCAGCCCCGTTACCTCAATCATGGTGCTCACGTGTCCTGGTCCTCTCCTCGCCTGAATCGGCTGTGACCTGGTTCTACGCGGGCGCGCATAACATGGGCCGCACGCTGCCTGTTATCTCGTTGTTAGGTCCGGCTGGCCATCCTGTACCCAGGACGTCCGGAGACTGACGCCCTGACCAGGGCAGATACGACGGGCAGGTGCAGCGGGGAACTGGGCGCGAGTGGGAGGCCGATGCGGGTGCAGCGCGACGAGGGCGCCAGGTCGAGCCGGAACCGCTGGTTTGCGCTGCCTGGGCTCAGACGGACCGTCAGGCTCCGGCTGACCGCCCTCTACGGCGTACTGTTCTTCTCCTCTGGCGCCATCCTGCTGGCAATCGCCGGCGGCTTCGCCGTTGGTCGCTCATCCAGGGAAGCCGTCGGGCCCGCCACCTCGAATCCTGGCGTGCCGACCGCCCTGGCCAGTGCCCAGGCGCGCATCCAGCAGCTTCAGAACCAGCTAGCGACCGCGCAGAGCGGGAACGACCAGCTACAGGCCTTCTCGCGCAACCTCGTCATCGCCTCGATCATCGCGCTCGGGCTTATGACCGTCGTGTCGGTTCTCATGGGCTGGTTCGTCGCCGGCCGAGCGCTGCGGCCGGTGCGTGAGATGACCGCCGCCGCTCAGCGGATCTCGGCACACAACCTCGACGAGCGGCTGGCCGTAACCGGTCCCGCCGACGAACTGAAGGAACTCGGCGACACTATCGATGCCCTCCTCGAACGGCTCGAGAGCGCGTTCACGGCCCAGCGCCGGTTCGTCGCGAACGCCTCGCACGAACTGCGCACCCCGCTGACGACAATGCGGGCGAGCCTGGACGTCGCGGTGGCCAAGCCGGAGCCCGCGCCGCCCCAGACGATCGCACTGGCCGCTCGACTGCGCAGGGAGCTCGACCGGGTCGACAGCCTGCTCGAGGCATTCCTGTTCCTGGCCCGCGCCCAGCATCGTGACCTTCCCGGCCAGGCGGTACTGCCGGTCGAGTACATCGTGGGCGCGGCCCTGGCGGATCAGAAAGCCGCCATTAATGCCATGAAGCTGACCGTGCAGGATGCCAGCGGCCTTGGTGGCGTGTGGGTGACTGGTAGTCAGGCGCTGCTCAGCCGGATGGTGGAGAACGTGATCGACAACGCGGTCTGCCACAACTGCGAGGGAGGCTGGGTCGCCATTATCACCGAGGGCTCCGCTGGCCGGGCCCGCCTGATCGTGGAAAACGGCGGCGAAATCCTCGATCAGCGGCAGGTCAGCGAGCTGACGCAGCCCTTCAGGCGGATTGGCGCGGACCGGATCGGTTCCGACAAGGGCTCTGGCCTCGGCCTGTCGATCGTGGCGGCGATCGCCGAAGCGCATGATGGCACGCTGGACCTGCAGGCTCGCCCCGGTGGCGGGATGCGGGTCAGCATCGACCTGCCGGCGGCGGCTGCGGCGGTCCCTAGACTGACCAGGTGAGCATCGCGCTGAACCTGCTGGGAGAGGTGCGCTGCCGAGGGCAGGCTGTGGTAGGCGATCGCCCGCAGGCTCTGCTGGCGGCTCTGGCAGCGCGCGACGGTCGGCCGGTGCGCGCCGAAGAGCTGATCGAGCTCGTATGGGGGGACGACGCGCCGGTCAACGGGCTGAAGAGCCTGCAGGTCCTGGTGTCGCGCACCCGGAGTGCCTGCGGCGGCGATGTGATCATCCGCGAAGGCGCCGGCTACCGGCTGGGTACCGCGCCAGACGAGGTAGACAGCGTGCGGCTGGCAGCACTGGTCCGGGACGCCGCAGCTGCGCTAGACCGGGACGCCGCGCTCGCCGCGAAGCTTGCGCACGAGGCGCTAGGTCTGGCGGATGGCCTAGCCGATGGGACCAGCTCGGCTGGCGGACCACTGATGGAAGTGCGCCGGGCGGCTGCCGCGGACGCCCAGTCAGCCCGGATCACACTGGCGCGGGCGTCCAGCAGGATCGGGGCCCATGCCAGTGCGCTGCCAGGGCTGGAGGCCGCGCATGGCGCACGGCCGCGCGATGAGTCGCTGCTCGCTGATCTGCTGCGCAGCGAGGCAGCCGTCCGAGGGCCGGCGGTCGCCTTGGAGCGCTTCGAGCGGTACCGCCGCCACCTGCGCGATCGTCTCGGCACCGACCCAGGCGAGCTGCTCCAGCGGGTGCACCGGGACCTGCTCGCGCTGGACCGGCCGGTACGCGAGGGCGTTCGGTACGACTCGACGGCGCTGGTCGGCCGTGACGCTGATCTCAGCCGCCTGCGAGCCCTGACCGCAAGCTCCCGGGTGGTATCCATCGTCGGGGCGGGCGGGCTGGGTAAAACCCGGCTGGCGCAGGCGATCGCCCGCGACGCGGCTGTGCCAGCCGTTCATGTCGTCGAGCTCGCCGGGGTCTCTTCGCCCGACGACGTGGTGGGCGAGGTCGGATCGGTACTCGGGGTACGCGACTCGATCCAGGGCCGCCGGGTGCTTACTGCGGAGCAGCGTGCTGACGTTCGGGGGCGCATCGCCCAGCGGCTCGCGCAGTCACCGGGCCTGCTGGTGCTGGACAACTGCGAGCACCTGATCGAAGCAGTGGCCGGTCTGGTGGCGTTCCTCGTATCGGTCACGTCCGACCTGCATGTCCTTGCGACCAGCCGCTCGCCACTCGGCATCGCGGCTGAGCGCGTCTACCTGCTCGGGGAGCTGGCGACGAGCGACGGCGCCGAGCTGTTCCGGGAGCGCGCGGTTGCCGCACGGCCGAGCGTCCGCCTCCCTGACGAGGCAGTGACCAGCATCGTGAGTCGGCTCGACGGGCTGCCACTGGCCATCGAGCTCGCCGCGGTCCAGGTTCGTGCCATGGCGGTGGAGGAGATCGACCGCCGGCTGGAGAACAGGTTCGCACTGCTGCGAGGCGGCGACCGGAGCGCGCCCGACCGGCACCAGACGCTGGTCGCCGTGATCGACTGGTCATGGAATCTGCTGCACGCAGGTGAGCGCCGCGCCCTGCGCTGGCTGGCCCTGTTCAATGACGGGTTCACGCTCGGCGCCGCCGAGACCGTACTTGGCGCGGACGCCATGCTCGCGGTTCAGGGTCTGGTCAGTCAGTCACTGCTGAGCGTCGTGGAGACGCCGCTCGACGTCCGTTACCGGATGCTCGAGACCGTGCGCGAGTTTGGCCGGATGCAGCTTGTCGACGCTGGCGAAGACGGGGCGGCAGGTACCGCGCTGCGCCGCTGGGCGGTGGGCTACGCGGGTGAGCACGGCGGCCGCCTGACCGGGCCCGACCAGTTCGCCGCGATCGACGCCCTAGCCGCCGAGGAAACAAATCTAGCCGACGAGTTGCGGGCTGCTATCGCCGACGGGGACCGCGACGCGCTTATCCAGCTGCTGGCAGCGCTGGGGATGTTCTGGACGATTCGCGGTGCGCACATGCGCCTGCTCGCGCTGGTCGACGCCGTCGCCGACGCAATCGGTGACTGGCAGCCGCCGCCGGAGTTGAACGATGTGGCCAGCGAAGCAATAGCGGTCATGCTCACCAACAGCATCATCGGTGGCGGCGAGAAGTTCGGCGAACTGCAAGCTGTGCTCCGACGACTGGATCGTGGCGCGGTCAGCGACCAGCCCATGTCCGGGATGACCGCGGTCATGCTGGCGGCTGACCTCGCCGACCCGGACGCGTTCCTCAGACGCCTAGAGCAGCTTGCTGACGACAGTCACCGCGACACGGCGCTTGTTGCCCGCATCTGGCTGAGCAACATGCGGGAGAACACCGGGGACCCGGTCGGCGCGATCGGGGACGCGCAGCGCGCGCTGGAACTTGTCAGCAAAGACCATGGCCCATGGATGATCGCGGCGCCTCGAGCGGAGCTTGCGGCCCTGGCGATGCATGTCGGCGACCGCGCCGCGGCGGTCGAGCACGCCCGCGCAGCGCTGCCCGTGATGCAGCGGCTCGGGGCCGGCGACGATGAGCTGCAGTTGCGCTCGCTGCTCGCGGGCTGCGCGATAGCCGAGGGGCGGCTGGCAGACGCGGCGGCCGAGGTTGACCGCATGGAGCGGATCGGCGCTGGTGGGACCGCCTTTGCCGGGATAATGTTCCAGGGCATCTGCCGTGCCGAGCTGACGCTGGCGCGCGGCGACTATGCCGACGGGCTGGCCCTCTACCGCGACTGCCTGACCCGGATGCGGGAGATTGAGTTTCCCGGCGTCGCCAAGACGGGCATCGAGCCCTGGGCGCTGTTCGGTGCGTCGATGACGCTGGCGGCTCACGCGTACTACGCGACGGGGACCGACGAGACACACGGGACCGCCCTGTTCAGCGCTTGCCGCGCAGACGCCCTGCGACTGCTCACGGACGTGCCCGCCGACCTGGACTATCCGGCCTCCGGGATGGTGCTGTTCGCGTTGGGAGCATGGGGCCTGCTGCGCGGGGCGGCGCCAGCCGATGACGCGATACGGTTGCTCATCCTTGCCGACCGGTTCGCCTACAACCGCTCGGTGCCGACGATGATGTGGGAGCGCATCGCTCCGCGTGCCGAGGATTCCTCGCCGGGGCGGATCGCCGAGTTCCGAGCCGAGTACGCCGACAGGCGCGCAGCAAGCTTGATCGGTGCGGCCTGCCAGGTCATCGAGCGGCTTCCGAGCTAGCCTGCGCGGCGCTAGATGTGCCGCTTATAGCTGTAGACGGAGAGCGGCGCGAAGATCGCGATCACGGCGAGGCCGGCCAGCAGCGTCCAGCCCACCTCGCCGCTGATCATGCCGTGGTTCGCCAGGTCGCGGGATGCCGACACCAGGTGCGAGACGGGGTTGACCCGGACGAATGCCGCCAGTGCACCGGGCAGGGTCTTGACCGGCACGAACGCGTTGGACAGGAAGGTCAGCGGGAACAGGATCATCATTGAGATGCCCTGCACGCTGCGAGCGTTGCGGGCGACCGTGCCGATAAACGTGAAGATCCAGGCGATGGCCCACCCGGTGAAGATCGCCAGTACGATCGCGCCCAGCACGCCGGCAGCGCCGCCGCCGGGTCGGTACCCGATGATGAGGCCCATGGCGAAGGTCAGCCCGGCGGCGATGAGATAGCGGACGAGATCCGCGACCATCGGGCCAGCCAGCGGTGCGATCCGCGCGATCGGCAGCGCCTTGAAGCGGTCGAAGACGCCTTTCTCCATGTCCTCACGGAGTTGCACTCCCGTGGCCATGCACGTGGTCAGTACGGTCTGGGCAACGATCCCGGGAATCAGCAGCGGCAGATACGCCTTGACGCCGGCCGAGCCCGCAATGCCGGAGATGGCGCCGCCGAAGATGTAGGCGAACATCGCCGTGAAGAGCAGCGGCTGCAGCGTCACGTCGAAGAACTGCTCGGGGTTGCGCCGCATCTTCTTCAGCGCTCGCCAGGCCATGGACAAGGTCTGGCTGACGGTCTCGCCGAGAGTGGTATGCGGGCGCGCCCGGGCGACCGCGGTCGCCGGATCTACGACGTGCGTCCTGGCCATGACGCCCGGTGGCGTCTGGCTTGCGGTTACGGTGCTCATCTGGCCTCCACCAATGGCTCGTTCCGGCTGGATTCGTCTGACTGGCCTGCGTCGCCGGCGTCATAGCCGGTGAGCGCGAGGAACACCTCATCGAGCGTCGGCTTGGCCACGCTCACCGAAGTGATCGTCACGCCCGCCTGCCGGAGCCCGATGAGCACGTCACCGGCACCGTCGGCGGTCTCGAGCGGCACGTTCATCCGTCCTGACTCTGGCGTTAGGACCGGTTCGCGGCCCACTACGCGCCAGACGACCTGTGTCGCCAGATGCTGGTCGGCGCCGTCGGCGAGCTGGAGCTGCAGGGTGGAGCTGCCCACCGAGGTCTTCAGCTCGTCCGACGTGCCCTCGGCGACTTTGCGCCCGTGGTCGATGACCGCGATGCGGTCGGCGAGCTGATCAGCCTCGTCGAGGTACTGCGTCGTCAGCATGATCGTGCAACCGTCGGCGACTAGGCCCCGGATGGTGTCCCACATCTGCCCCCTAGTGCGGGGATCGAGCCCGGTGGTCGGCTCGTCCAGGAAGATCAGCGGCGGGCGGGTGATCAGGCTTGCCGCTAGGTCCAGGCGGCGCCGCATGCCGCCGGAGAACTGGGAGAGCGGCTTGTTCGCGGCCTCCTCCAGGCCGAACTGCGCCAGCAGGTCCCTGGCCGTGGCGCGGGCATTAGCCGAGCGCAGGCCCTGGAGCCGACCGAACAGCCACAGGTTCTCGGTCGCTGTCAGGTCCTCGTCTACCGAGGCGTACTGCCCGGTGACCCCGACTAGCTGGCGGACCCGGTGCGGCTCGCGGGCGACGTCCACCCCGAACACGCGAGCCTCCCCCGCATCGATCGGGAGCAGCGTCGCGAGCATCCGCAGCATCGTTGTCTTGCCGGCCCCGTTCGGGCCGAGAACGCCGAATATCTCGCCCTGCTGGACTTCCAGGTCGATGCCGTCGACGGCACGGACTTCCCCGAAGGCCTTCACCAGGCCAGTGGCCGACACGCTGGCTGTCGTCATCGCGGTGCTTCCCTTCTTCGGCCGGATTGGCACGTGCTGCAACGCTAGGCGGCCCCGGTTACACGGTCCCTACGTCGCGGTTTCACCGACCGCAGTCGCCCGGGCCTCAGCAGGTAACTGGCGGCCTCTGCGCCGGGGCCGGTCAGTCCGGCGGGACCGTTCGCCTTACGGTCGGTACATGGCGCGGATGAATCGCTGGCAGAGGCGACCCCACGGCGCTATCGGCCGGGCGGCCGATCGCGTGCGGTCCTGGATCACTACCGCCCTGCCTGCCGAGCGCACGCAAGCTAGTGAGCGGCGTCGTCGGCCGCAGCCGCTGCTGAAGCAGCGGCTGCCGTCCGGCCGCGGCGCGATGGAGCAGCCGAACATCACCAGCCAGGGCGCCGGGGTGCTGACAATCCGGTTCTGGCTCGCAGTGATCCTGGCGGGCGTCGCCGCCGGCCTGATGGGTGCGCTGATGATGGCGCTGCTGTTCAACGTGCAGTACGCCGCCTTCGGCTATCACGAGGGCACCCTGCAATACGGGATCGAGCATGCCTCCGCCCTACGGCGGATCGTTTCGCTGCTGATCGCGGGCGTGTTCGGTGGCGTCGCCTGGTTCCTGCTGCGCCGGTACACGCGTGGCGAGTCGTCCGAGATCGACGAAGCGGTCTGGAGCGGGAACGGGCGGCTGTCGTTCCGGCGGTGTTTGGGAACGTCCGTCATCTCCGAGGTGGTCATCGGGATGGGCTCCTCGATCGGCCGCGAAGCAGCGCCGAAGCTGCTCGGCGGGGCCGCGGCCAGCCTGCTCGCGGACTGGGGTGGCTTGTCTGCGCAGCAGCGGCGGCTGCTGGTTGCCTGTGCCGGCGGCGCCGGGCTGGCAGCGGTGTACAACGTGCCGCTAGCAGGCGCGCTGTTTACCGCCGAGATCCTGATCGGCAGCATCACCCTGCCGGTCATGCTGCCGGCGCTGGCCTGCTCCTGGATCGCCACCGCAACCGCCTGGGTGTACCTGCCAAACCGGGCGACCTACATCGGCATCCCTGACTACCGATTCAGCGGGTCGCTAATGACCTGGTCGCTGCTGGCCGGGCCGGTTATCGGACTGATCTCAGCGGCGTACATCCGGCTCATCGGCTGGGTGTCGTACCACCGGGCCAGCGGAACCAGGGTGCTGTACGCACCCGTCGTTGCCTTCGGATTGCTCGGCGTTATCGGCATCTGGTACCCGCAGTTGTTCGGCAACGGGCTCGACATGGCCCGTGACGCCTTCCTCGGCGTGGACGGATTGGGCCTGCTACTCACGCTGGCCGCGCTCAAGCCGCTAGTCACCGCGATGTGCCTGGGCAGCGGCGCGTCCGGTGGGCTGTTCACCCCGACGCTGTCCAGCGGCGCCGTGCTAGGCGGCGCGCTCGGTCTCGCCTGGAGCCTGGCCTGGCCGGGTTCACCATCAGGCGCGTTCGCCATGATCGGAGCCGCTGCCATGATCGGCGCCGCGATGCAGGCGCCGCTGTCCGGTCTCGCCCTCGTCCTAGAGCTCACTCACAGCGGCTTCAGCCTCATGGCGCCAATGATGGCGGCCACGATCCTTGCGACCTTGGTGGCCTTCCATGTCGACGGCTACTCGATCTACTCGGCCCGGCTGCCGACCTACACGGCGGATGACGCGCGCGCCGACCGCCCTGATGCTCCCGAGCAGACGTAGCTAACCGCCTGCAAGGGCGTCTCGCAGCAACAGGCCCGTCAGGAGTCGAGCTCGATGCTAACTCCGGGCTCGCGGCGCAGGGTGTTGTGCACGGTGCAATGTGAGGCGACGGCCAGCAGCGCATCCCGGCGCTGTGCCGGAATGCCGCTAGGCAGGCTGATCCGCAGCCGCACGTCGCTGACCCGGGCAGGCCGGTCCTCGGCCATGGTGAACTCGGCCGTGATAGCCAAGCCGGAACGGTCCAGGCCGTGCCGCAGCAGGTACCGGCCTGTATAGAAGGCGACGCACGACGCAAGCGAGCCGACGAGCAGTTCCGTCGGCGTTGCCGCGCCGTCCTGTCCGCCGTCGCGTACCGGCTGGTCGACCAGCAGTGCGTGACCACGAGCGCTGATCGCGTAGGCATCACCGGCGACGTGACGAACGACTACCCGCCCGGCGGGCTCGCGTCCGGCACCGGTCTCCTGCTCGGCGGCTGCCGCCTCGGCCAGCAGCGCGCTCGCGACCTGCCGGGCTTCGGCCACCGTCAGGCCGGCCCAGTTAGTGCCATCACAGCCAGGACAGCTGCTCAGGTCAAGGAAGATGCGCCGGGCAGGGTGGTGCGCGTCACCCAAATCCAGCCTGCCGACCGTCACTTCCCGGCCGCAGCTCGTGCGCAGGTGATCACGCCGTTTCCCAGAAGGGGCTCCTGGGGCTATCTCTGGCATCTGCGGCACTCCCCGTGACTACTCGCCGGCCTGCTGCTGGCTCTCGGCCGCCGGCGCGCTCGCGGCGACGCTGGCGCGGACCTCGTCCATGTCGATCTCACGGGCCTGGGTAATCAGCTGCTCCAGCGCAGGCTCGGGCAGCGCGCCCGGCTGCGCGTACAAGATGATCTTGTCTCGGATGATCACCAGCGTCGGGATCGACGAGATGCCAAAGCCGCCGGCCAGCTCAGGCTCAGCCTCGGTGTCCACCTTGCCGAACACCGCGTCCGGATGCCGCTCGGATACCCGCTGGAACACCGGCGCGAACATCCGGCATGGCCCACACCAACCCGCCCAGAAGTCCACCAGCACTAGGCCGGAGCCATCCACCACGGACTCGAAGTTCCCCTTTGTCAGGTCCATCGTCGCCATCTCCGCCTCCAGCTTCAGTCTGCCGTTTATACCCCTGGGGGTATAACGACAATTCGGCCCGGACAATTCCGTTCTCCTCGGAGCGCGGGTGTTAAGCGCGCGGGAGCGTATCCAACGCCGCCCGCAGCCGGGCGGCGGCGTCGTCCGCGATGTCGGTGAGCTCCGGATGATCGGCCACAGCTGCGATGGCCCGCGGGTCGAGCGCCTCCACGATCGTGCCGTCGTCCGCGGCGCGCTGCTCGCCGAGCTTCTCCCGCAGCGTCGACTGAACGTCGATCTCGGTCAGGACCCCGAACCCCTGAGCCTTCAGCGCCTCCCGGATCCGGGCGCTTGCTTCAGTGAACGACGCGCCTGTGCGGACGGTCATCGCGTACTGCACTGCCTGCCTCCAGCGGATCACAGTCCTTCCGCTTGGTAAGACGACGCTTCTGCCGTCAGGCCAGGCTGAGGAACAGCTTCTCCAGTTGCTCCGGCGTCATCTCGGCGCCATCACCGGCCGATAGGCACTGCCGCAGCCCGCTCGCGACGATCTTGAACCCAGCGCGATCCAGCGCCCTGGACACCGCAGCAAGCTGGATCACCACCTCCTGACAATCGCGCCCGGACTCGATCATCCCGATCACACCGGCCAGCTGGCCCTGCGCACGGCGGAGCCGGTTCAGCACCGGACCTGTCACTTCGTCGTCGATCTTCATGACCGCCTCTTCATGCCATGCAGTATACCCGCAGGGGTATCCTCGAGCCGACAACAGTCCGGCGATAACGCGCCAGGGATTCGCGCCATCAGTTATGAGGAGCCACTATGTGCCAGCGCACCCAGGCATCCGCAGCCGGCGGTCTGCTCGCCTGGCTGCGCCGCCGGTCAGCGATCTCTCCCCCGGTCAGGTGAAGATGATCTCTCCGCCAGCGGCCAGGTCATAGAACTCGCCGACAGTGATGATGTCCTTGACCTGATCGATCAGGTCGTCCTTGGTCAGCCCGAACAAGTCCGCCGAGGCCTTGCAGCCGTATAGCCCTGCGCCGGTGTCGGCGATCATCTCGATGAACTCGGGGATCGAGGGGATGTCGAGCTTGTCCATTTTGTGCGTCATGTAGTGGGTCATTACGGACGCGACGCCCGGCAGGCCGCCCGCCCAGGTCGCCAGGTGCAGGCCTGGATTGCCGACGGTGGCGATCTTGATGTGCTCGTGCCGGGCCTTGTGGATCGCGTCCAGGCCGAAGAAGGTGAAGAACAGGTTCGCCTCCATCCCTTCGGCACGGGCACCGTTGGCCATGATCAAGCCTGGGTAGATGCCCTCGAGCGATCCCTTGGAGATGATGATGGAAACCTTCTCGATCTTGGCGGCCATCTGACCCGCCCTCCTTTCCGATTGCGGCTCAGATACAGCCGCGCGGCTTCGGGATCCCGGCGATCTTCGCGGCGATCTTGGCCGGTCCCTTAGGGAACATCTCGTAAAGCTCCTTGATGGTCACGCCCGAGGTCTTGCCGAGCACCCGGACGGTCGGTCCAGTGCCCTTCGCTTCGTACTGGTGCCGCATGAACTTGATGACCTGCCAGTGGCGGTCTGTCAGCTCGCCGATGCCTTCCTGACTGGCAATCTCGGGTGCCATCGCCTCGGTCCACTGTCCGGGTTCGGTGAAGAATCCCTCGTCGTTGACACAGACATCGGCGCCTGCATATCTCGCGGTGGGCATTGCGCGTTCCCCTTTCATCAGTCCGGCGCCGGGCCGAGGTGCGATGTACCGGCAGCGTGCTTGCCAGCCCTCGGCATCTGGCCGGGGACCGCCGGGATGTTACGGCCGGGCAGGAGCATGTGCCAGTAGAGCCAGCCGAACGCCAGCTTGCCGAGGTGGTTCAGCCGGGACTCGCGCAGCAGCGGCAGTCCGATCCGGCCCGGAAAACGGCCTGTTACCGGCTCGATGTCATAGTTGAAGTCGATTAGCAGCGCCTTGCCGAAGCCGCTCTCGATGAAGCAGTTGGTGTGGCCGTCGAAGCCCGCATTGAGCGGCTCGCCGGCTAGGTGCCTGCAGATGTTCCTGGCCACGATCTCGCCCTCGAAATGTGCGACTGAGCCGGCCTTGGAGGCGGGCACATCGGCCGCGTCGCCGATCACGAACACGTTCGGCCTGGCCTTGGCCTGCAGCGTGTGCTGATCCACCGGGATGAAGCCGAGCTCGTCACCGAGCCCCGGCGAACGGTCCACGTAAGCCTGGCCTCCGTGCAGCGGGACGAGCACGGCCAAGTCGAACGGCACCTCGCGCCCGTCGTAGGAGATTAGGCGCCTGTCGCGGCCGTCTACTTCGCCGGTGTTGAACTCGGTGATCAGCCTGATCCCCTTGTCTGTGAGCAGGCCGCTGAGTTCACGGTTGCAGGTGGGCTTGGTGAATGCGCCATCCAGTGGCGTCACGTAGGTCAGCTCGACCTTGTCGCGGATCCCGCGCTTGCGGAAGTACCAGTCGGCTAGGAAGCTGAACTCCAGCGGCGCGACGGGGCACTTGATCGGCATATCCATGACGCCGACGACCAAGCGGCCGCCGTCAAACCGGGCGAGTGCCTGCCGCAGCGCGACCGCAGGGTCCAGGGAGTAGAAACTGAAAACCTTCTCCAGCCAGCCGGGACCGAGCAGGCCGTCGGTCTCCTCCGGCATCAGCCGCGCGCCCGTGGCCACCACCAGCACGTCGTAGCTCAGAGACGTCCCGTCTGCCAGCAGCACGGTGTCGTTCTCGAGATCGACATGGTCAACGGCGCTGCAGCGAAACTCGACCCCGGCCCGCAACTGATGCTGCCTGGGCCGGACTAGCGCTTCGGGGCGTGCCAGCCCAAACGGTATGAACAGCAAGCCTGGCTGATACACGTGCTCATTGTCGGAGTCGACCACGACGATCTCCGCCGAGTCGCGATCCAGCTGGCGGCGCAGCCGGTTCGCTAGCAGCGTCCCGCCGGTGCCACCGCCCAGCACGATGATTCGCTGTGTCACAAGCTCAGTGTCGGCTGGCCGCCCGTTCCGCCCCAGAGCCGATGGTCCGCTCGAAACAGGCCGGTCGGCCTGCGCTACGGCCCCGGCAAGCTCCGCTGCGGCCGCCCGACTCAGCTGTGTTCGTTGCGAAAGAAGATCTCCCGGACCTCGCGGCTGGCGTAATAGACCAGCACGTACCCGGCGGCTGGGTCGGCCCACCACCAGCCAGCAGCGGCGTTGAGGATCAGGCCTAGCAGCACGGCGGTCGCGAGGATGCCGTCGATGGTGGTGACCCGGCCCTCTGTGCGCAGCACCGGATTATCCAACTCCCGGCCGGTGCGGGCCTTTCCGGCCGCAAGGGCGAACATCGCGACAGCAGTGACGGCGGTCCACCCGATGCCCAGCGGTGAGTGCCGCGGGTGATAACCGGTGGCCAGATCCAGGGTGGACTGGACGAGCAGGTAGAGCGCCAGCCCAGTGAACGCGTAGCCGATCAGGCGCAGGCCCCGACGCTGCCGGTCCTCGCCGGTGCCCGACAGTTCCCAGACCACAACGGTCGAGGCGCCGATCTCGATCAGCGAGTCGAGGCCGAACCCCGCCAGCGCAACCGACCGGGCGCTGATCGCGGCGGTCGCCAGGATGACGATGCCAACTACGTTCCAGCCAAGCGTCAGATACTCCAGGACAAAGCCGCGGCGGACAAGAACCGGCCGACGCGGGTCATCAGCGGTGAGCACGGCCCTATCGTGCCATGCCAGCGTGCCTGCCCGGCTCGGCATAACCTTCTGTTTGCGAACTATTCCTGCGGCTCTGGGAGTCGGCCGCATGATTCCTAATCTCTCACACCCAATGGTTGTCAATCGGGCATGACCGGACGGAATATGGACATAGGGGGGTGTCATAGCCAAAGCGGCCCAGCGGAAGCTGGACCAGCGAGGAGGCCCTCCATGGAGAATCAGACCAAGCCAGGCAGTCGCAAGCTGATTCTGCTGCTGTTACTGGTGCCGTTGGTCGCGGTCCTCGTCCCCGCGTTCTACAACTTCACCAATCCGTCCATCGGCGGCATGCCCTTCTTCTACTGGTGGCAGCTGCTCTGGATAGCCGGAGTCGCGGTCTGCGTCGGAATCGTCTACCTCGTGACGAGGAGGACGCGATGATTCCCAAGTTCGACGGCCTTGAATTCGGGATCGTCATCGCTATGTTCGCGGTCGTGACCGTGCTCGGCTTCCTGGCGACCCGCTGGCGCCGCGGCGCGTCGCTCGCCAGCGTCGAGGAGTGGGGGCTCGGCGGCCGCAGGTTCGGGACCGTAGTCAGCTGGTTCCTTATCGGTGGCGACTTGTACACCGCCTACACGTTCGTGGCGGTGCCTGCGCTGCTGTTCGGGACGGGCGCTGCCGGCTTCTTCGCAGTGCCGTACACGATCGCTGTGTTCCCACTGGTCATGTTCGCCGCTGCGCGGATGTGGTCGGTCTGTCACGAGCACGGCTACGCCACGTCCGCCGAGTTCGTGCGCGGCCGGCACGGGTCCGCGATTCTCGCGCTGCTCGTGGCGATCACCGGGATCGTCGCGACAATGCCGTACATCGCACTGCAACTGACCGGGATCAGGGCCGTCATCGAAACGATGGGCATCGGCGGGGACTGGCCGCTGTGGATCGCGTTCGTCGTGCTCGCGGCCTACACCTTCACCTCGGGCCTGCGCGCCCCGGCACTCGTTGCCTTCGTCAAGGACATCCTCATCTACGTCATGGTCCTGGTGGCGGTCATCTACATCCCGTACAAGCTCGGCGGCTACGACGTTATCTTCCGCGGCGCGCAGTCCGCGCTCGCCGCGAAGGGTTACAGCACGCTGCTGACCGGATCGCAATACCTCGGCTACACGACGCTTGCACTCGGCTCGGCGCTGGCCCTGTTCCTGTACCCGCACGCGGTGACCGGCGTGCTCGCCTCTCGTAGCCGGGATGTCGTCAAGAAGAACATGACGTTGCTGCCGGCATACTCGCTGATGCTTGGGTTCATCGCGCTGCTCGGCTACATGGCGCTCGCTGCTCATGTGAAGCCGGTAGGCGGCACCGCGGCGAAGCCCGACACCACCACGATCGTGCCGGTGCTGTTCAACAGCGAGTTCCCGCACTGGTTCGCCGGACTCGCCTTCGGCGCGATCGTCATCGGCGCGCTCGTGCCGGCGGCCATCATGGCGATAGCCGCAGCCAACACGTTCGCCCGTGACATCTACAAGCCATATATCCGGCCGAGCGCCAGCGAGCGGGAGGAGGGGCTGGTCAGCCAGATCGCCTCCGTTGTACTCAAGCTGGGGGCAGTCGGTGTGATCGTCGGCCTGAAGCTGACATTCGCGCTGGAGTTCCAGCTCATCGGCGGCGTCGTGGTGATTCAGATCCTGCCGTCGGTGGTGCTCGGCCTGTACACCAGGTGGTATCACCGCTGGGCACTGGTGGCCGGCTGGGTAGTGGGCATGGGGCTGTCTGTCTACATGCTGTACATAACGCCCAGCACGACCGCAGCGCACTTCGGCAGCGCGTCGTTCGCGTTCAGCAGCTGGGGAATCGACACCAAGCTGACGATCTGGACCGGAATCGTCGGGGTCGTTGCCAATCTGGTCGTCGCAACCGGGCTGACGCCGGTACTAGCCCGGCTGCCGCGCGGACGGGACGAGACAAGCCCCGACGACTACCTCGAGGCCGAGGCGCCGCCGATGCCGTTCGGACCCGGGCCGGCCGTCGGCCAGACGTGATCGGCCTGCTCCACCCGCCGGGCGAATCCTCCTTCCGCTGATTGCCCGGTCACGACAAGATGAGATGGCGGCGAACGGCTGACGAAGGAGGTGGCAGCCGATGTTCTACCTGATCGCCAAGCTGATCAAAAAGCTCCGAGAGCGCAGGCGCTAACCGGCGCCCCTTTCAGGCTGAACTCGGGCGGACGACGAGCGCCTCGTCGGACAGGCGGCTGACCCGAGTTCCGAAGCAGCTACTGATTGTCTCAAGCACCCTGCGGAGCCACTCGCCATCCTCGGTGCTCGCGTGGCGCAGTCGCATCTTGCTCGCCTGCATCGGCACCATCCGCAGGGTGTCCAGCGTGCCGGTGTCCCGCGCGACCGAGGCGAGGCAAAGCACGCGCAGATCATCACGGAATTCTTCGTAACCGCCGATGCCCTCGTAGTCATCGATGAAGTCACCGCAGCTGTACAGAACGAGCTTGCCGCGGTAGACCTCGACCGGTCGCGGGTGGTGCGAGGAGTGGCCGTGGATCAGGTCAGCGCCGCCATCGATCAGCCGCCGAGCGAAACGCACCTGATCGTGGTCAACGTCGTAGCCCCAGTTGGAGCCCCAGTGGATGGACACCACGACGACATCACCTGACCCTTTTATCTCCTGAACCCGGCTGATGAGGTCGTCGGCGACCGCGTCGGAGAGGCTGGGCAGGAACTCGACGCCCGGGCGGGTGGCCGTCGCGGCCCAGCTAGAGGGAATCCCGCTTGACGCTGCCCCGCACGAGAAGACCAGAATGCGCCCTCTGGGCACCGGAACGACGGCGGGCTGCCTGGCCTCCGCCGCGTCACGGCCGGCCCCGACCGCTCGAATGCCGGAGTCGGCCAGCGCGTCAATGGTCTCTCGCAGCCCGTTGTGACCGAGATCGAGCGCGTGATTGTTGGCCAAGACGCACGCGTCCGGCCGCGCCACGACCAGGCAGGGCAGGTTGTCGGGGTTCATTCGGTAATGAACGGCCTTGCTCGGGCTGAAGTCGGCGCTGCGGGTAACGCTGGTCTCCAGGTTGATCACCCTGGCATCCGGCGACACATGGTCAAGTAGCTCCAGAGCGTCGCCCCAGGGCCAGCAGAAACTCCCTGGCTGCGGGATCGGCCCGCTCACCAGTTCCGCGAGGCGAACGTAGTATCGCGCGTCGTCCACCTCGCGCTCGCACAGCTCAGGGTCACCGGGGTGCGGCAGTATCTGGTCGACACCGCGGCCGAGCATTACATCGCCGCACAGGAACAGCGTCAGCAGCCCGTCGGCCATGCCTT
>Ga0335072_10002900_pt1 | contig 26200 bp, 31 predicted proteins | sample Lox_Sample_21_FD_206725 | JGI IMG/M metagenome (GOLD analysis project Ga0335072, IMG submission 206725) | Soil microbial communities from Loxahatchee National Wildlife Refuge, Florida, United States - Lox_Sample_2.1 | ecosystem: Environmental > Terrestrial > Soil > Wetlands | place: USA...
GCTTCTTTGTTTGGCCACCGTTTGTAAACGAGGACTCGGCGCAAGGCATTTTCGACATTTCCTGAAACGCCCTTCCAACCCTCTTATCTTACCCCTCCTTCCTCTATAAATCCTCCCTCTCCGCGCCAAACCCACCCCTCTCGTTGAACCCTGGTTCATCCATGACATCAACCACGTACCCAACGCCACAGTCCACGACCAGCCCATGCAACACCTGTGCCAACTGCCCTGCCGCTTTGCTGCCCTCGTGCGCCCCATAGCTGATGACGGCGGTGGGCTTGCTGGCCTACTTGTGGAACAAGACGTCGAGCGCGTTCTTCAGCACGCCCAGCCGGGTACCATCTCCAATGGCAGCTCTCATCAAGTACATATAAGGATCCACCGCAAGAAGACTCTCCGTCGTATCAACCAGAGCCCAATTTTGGAGACGGTTATGATCCTGGTCCCGGCATGCGACGGACGCCGTCCGGCATGCTCATGCTGCAGTATGATGGCGATGCCGCATTCGAGAAGGCTCGTTTCAGCAGAGTCGTGGACATAGTCAACACTGCAACGGACATTGCTCATGTCATCTAGAATGTGGGATAGCGCAGATGATTTTAGCAACCTCGAACCTCGCTCATTTGCGATGCATGGCGTGGCATTCTTCCGGTTTACCGACAATTTTATGATCAGTGCGGCGTTAAAGGAGGGCTATTGCTGGCGAGTGCCCAAGGCCATCCGATCTTTGTTCCGGGTCTTTCATCGGCTGGGGGAATACTAGTACAGGATCAGCCACAGTGGCGTCAGTAGATACTATATAGACGGTTCATATAGTACCCACAAGGAATTCCAACGACTCGCCCTTGTCCTTCATCACCACACACCACATTCCATTCCACCCTACAGACGAAATAGGTAAATTCTCACGTTGCTAGCACTGAGAAGGGTACTATCTAAGTGCTCTTCACCTTGTTTGAATCATTGAGGTTTGACGACCAAGAACTTCAGCCTCCGCACGTCTCCCTAGCTTTGAGAGGTCATAGCCTAGGTTGCTAGCACTGAGAAGTGTATCCGGGTGCTCGTCACCTAGCACCTTCTTTCTAGCCATTAAAGTTTGACGGTCAAACTTCAGCCTCCTCTTGTCTCCCTAGATTTGAGAGGTAATAGCCTAGGTGATCAGCACTGAGAAGTGTATCCCGGTGCTCGTCACCTAGTGCCTTCCTTCTAGCCATTAAGGTTTGACGGCTAAGAACTTCAGCCTCCTCATGTCTCCCTAGCCATGAGAGCCAACAGGCTAGGTTATAAGCACTGAGAAGTGTATCCCGGTGCTCGTCACCTAGTGCCTTCCTTCTAGCCATTAAGGTTTGACGGCCAAGGACTTCAGCCTCCTCATGTCTCCCTAGCCTTGAGAGGCAACAGGCTAGGTTATTAGCACTGAGAAGTGTATCCGGGTGCTCGTCACCTAGTACCTTCCTCCTAGCAATTAAGGTTTGACGGCCAAGGACTTCAGCCTCCTCATGTCTCCCTAGCCTTGAGAGCCAACAGGCTAGGTTATAAGCACTGAGAAGTGTATCCGGGTGCTCGTCACCTAGTACCTTCCTCCTAGCAATTAAGGTTTGACGGCCAAGGACTTCAGCCTCCTCATGTCTCCCTAGATTTGAGAGGTCATAGCTTAGGCTGGCAGCACTGAGAAGTGTATCTGGGTGCTCGTCACCTAGTGCCTTCCTTCTAGCCATTAAGGTTTGATGGCCAAGAACTTCAGCCTCCTCATATCTCCCTAGCTTTGAGAGGTCATAGCTTAGGCTGGCAGCACTGAGAAGTGTATCTGGGTGCTCGTCACCCAGCACCTTCCTTCTAGTCATTAAGGTTTGACGGGCAAGAACTTCAGCCTCCTCATATCTCTTGAGTTGGCTAAGGGAGAAGCGAAGTCTAAAAGCAGCATGTAAAGTATCGTTGTGATCCTGGCCAAGTATATATCTCCTTCCCAGCCAGGTTTGACGACTGACAGACTCGGCCTCCTGATATTTTTGCTGTTCCTGGAGTATCCAAGCTATATCATGTGTGATCGAGTACTTCATTGGTGTCTCTTGACCATCTAGCTTTTTTAAAGCTGCATAGGCAACTTCGAGCGATTCATCGAGCTTATTGAAGCTCAAATAACATTCGTAAATAATCACAAGTACAAGCACAGGTATAATTGCTGCTTTGGAAATGATGAACCGGAAGAGCAATTTCAGTGGATCAGTCAGAACCTTGACAGTTTGCACATAAGACTGAATCCTTATGACCATATCCACTTGTCGGTGCAATGGAATAGCCGTTGTGGTTCGAAGAAGTCCTAGTATAGGAGCAAGGGGCAAAAACCGACCATGGCCTGTCGACACCTGTGCCAAAGCGGGCGACATCGAAGGATCGTTAGTGCTCTGAATAAAGTCCTCGCTTTGTGAGTTATCAGGATCACCGCCTTGCCTCGCCTCAATAGAGCTGGTGCTTTGCCGGGTGTCATGGTTGTCGGGATCGGCCTCTTGCAAAATATCTAACAGAGAACGCCACTGTCTTGTGCGCATATCCTGTCCTCCAAATAGTTTGATCCGGCGTTCCAGCTCTCCACCAAAAAGCTCTTGCAGCCTTGGTGTTGCAAATGATTCCATCTGCCCGTTTCGGTCAGCCTGATCTATGAGTCTCTCGAGCTCAAGGTACAATGTCCCATCGGAGGAATCTTCAAGTAAAATCATTGAAAAATACTCGATCCAAGGAATGGATTTTTTGGATTCGAAAAACTCCCGTAAGGCATCAAGGATATATGGGGGAATGAGCCCGGACCGATTTAAGTGAAATGTCGTATATCTCGAAGCGTACTCTAGGAATGGGTAGCGATTACCCAGAACTAGAAACGCATTCTCATCGAATAATGGCGACCCATATTCCACAATGCTCAAGTAGCCAATGCCGCCGGCGCTAAGGGATTGGTGTGCATGTTCTACGTTGACACGAAATGCTCCTAGCGATGAGTCGTTGCTTTGCGTCCATTCATTCGTCGGTCGAGTCAGAAGTTCCTTGAGTGAGAAATGGACTAGGTGCAAGTGTTCGTCCACCACAATGACGAGGCCTCCACTGAGGTCCAGAATCTTTTGCTTTTGCCGGTGCTCTAGCCGTTCCTCAAATGTGTCCGGAGATCCTGAGATAAGGGCCTGAGCACATTGACTTTCTTCAATGTTCAGAGAGCGCATGGAGATGACCATCAGCGCGAGAATATTCTTGACAAAGGCGAGATCATAGGAATCTAGTTGGTCCACAAGCCTTGAAAGGACAACCGAGTAGGCTTTATCAAGACCATGAGGCACATCTTGAAGTCTCTTCAGGACTTGCGCTTGATTTGCCGATCTTCCTAAGTGGTCGATCATCAATTTTGCCCAAAGAAACATGCCGCCCGCGCTTTCTTGCAGCTTTTCGGAAACGAGCTTTTGCAGTTGCGGGAGGCTTAGGAGGTCGTGCTGGCCAATCCCAGAAGTGATGTAAGCATCGATATCCTGCTTGATCAAGGCCACTGACATTTCGATTTTGTATTTTGCTCCTTCAATGAGCGATTTAAGCGCATGTGACCGGCCTAGGATCATAATTTTGGCTTTGGCTTCCGCAGTCAGGATGCGGAGGAGGCGGTCGATCAAGGATTGGGAAGATTCGATACACTCATCAACGCCGTCTATAATGCAGTAGACGGATATCTGTTTCATTATCTTGCTGAATGCATCCCATAACTCAGACTCCAATGGTTCGCCCTTTAAGATCAAGTCTTTGACGACATCGAGACCATTATCCTCTGGATCGTCTCGCAATAGTTGCCATATGAAGCTCCGTACCAGGCTGTCAGTACTTCGTCGAGCTGCGTCGGTACCCGAAAAGGAGAAGAAGAGCCGTCGTTGTCCCTGTATGTCAAAGCCAGATATCACCGAGGAGGCGAGAACAGTTTTTCCACAGCCATGTATGCCGTGGATGGCCAGGATTCGGTCCGAGGCCACTTGTGGAGATGATATATTCCATTCCTGAAATGTGTTGTTCGTCCAGATCCATTCACAAGTTCCTTGCAGTTTGGCTTGGACTTGAAAGTGATGGACGGCTTTCATGTTGGCAGGCTTGAGCCACGCTTCACACCGCATCTTCAGATTTTGTTTGTCCTTAAGCTCCGTTGCTGCCCGAACATCAGCACAACCTAATGACTGTAAACAAGGTTACATAGCCTACCTCTTCGAAATTCAGCTGCTTTATGCATTTCGGTTGCTATAGCCGTTTGATCTGCAGCTTTTGAGTGCCTCTCAAGACGCTCCATCACATCGCCAAATTCTTCCTCGAACGGGCGATAGATTTGGCATGTCAGTCGAACTATAGGAGCTCTAGTGAGTTTCGTTCCAACAAAGACACCTAGCAAGAGCGTTGCATACCAAATATTCCACGACGAAAGTATCGGCAAGCCAATACTGCAAACTCGACAATGTCGGAAAACACATCCAACAAGGAAGCCTGAAGGGCCGGATCCAATTGTAATCTCTGGTAAATCTCGAATCGGGGAAGGTTTTCGGACATCGTATCGACTAGGCGAAGGATGTGCCTCGCCGTTCGGTAATGGTCATTTGAGACCTACCCCAGTGGTCAGCAGGCATCATTCCTTGAAGTATGTATGAGAAGGCACGATCATACCTGGAGAACAAACTTGACAGGCGCCCAAAGCGGACACCCGATACCAGACTGCGTTTGCACCACTACATCCACAACCGCTGAGATGTTTTGGAGCCATGTTGTATGGCGCTGAAATGCTTCGAGTAATTGTGTACACTTTCTGCTCCGATAAGAACCGTGTCTCCGTGCGACCGTTGCCAAAATGTCTGGTATTGATTCCTGGCCGTTTAGACATTGTTGAAAGATTGCATCACCATTTGGGAGTTGAGAAAATGCCACACGCGCTTTTTCGATAGCCTGAACCTGCAAGGAACGGCTGCTTGGCGTAAGCAAGGCACTCCGAGGCTGCAAAGTACGGATACTCACGCTTCGTCTTGGACTGTCGTTGGGGTCGCCATGATTTGCGGTATAACCGGATTGATAGAGTACCTCGCAGCGCCAGGGAGCGCTCAATCAGCATTGGTAAGAGCGTGCGATGGTGAAGGTAGAAGGAAGAAATTTAACTGTGAGATACGAGAGTTGAAAGTCGGAATGGGCAGTATAGCCTCGTTCAGCCTTGTTGCTGCCTGCAGGGCCGCTGCTTTACTGTTGGTGTCCCTGCAGCACTTAATACCGTTAAACTCTTGCTAAGCCTATCATTTTCATCTGAAAGGGCTTGGAGCTCCTAGCATAGCAGGTCGAGAGTCGATAATGAATGGTTCGTTGGCAAGTTAGTGGGGCTCAGTCGTGCTCTACCGGAGAGAACTCAGGAGAAATGTTTTTCCTTCCGTGATCTAACACGTTACTTCAGTTAACAACGAAACGTAAACCATGCCGGCCTCTCGTCTACCCGAACCTATGTCCATGTGAGATACATCTTCATTTCTCTTTCTGGTCAGTCGACTGTCTTGATTGTGGAAACTACTATTTGGATTGCTTTCCAGGCTTGTGCTAGGACATTGAAGAAAGGCCCAGCCTCGATTTTTGGGATGTGTTACCAGGATATCCGCTGACCGGTTTCTTGTACGACTGTACGGTACCAGCTGTAGGTTGAGGAATGCGTGAAGAAGTTTGAAGCAACCTGGGGGCGTGTGGTGGAAGATATGAGCTCTGCGAAATGATTTTCAGAGACCAGGACTTTGCGACTGCACTGCTCCCTTTTCGAAAATGACAGAAGATGGTGGCTTCCGCCATCTCTTGCTCGAAACAAGGAAGAACTGCCCTCCGCCAGGAGCTTCCATAATCGCATCAAAGCTCTTCTCCACACCGCCGAGGGTAAGGACTGTTGCATGTATTTCCTATCAAGACAAGCAATGCAGGGTTCCAGTCGCTCCAAGGATCGAGGTGAGCTACGAGTGTTACTAACGGAGAAATATTGTCACATTCAGGTTGTTCATGGTCATTGGCTTCTCCAACTTAACTGGCGATGACACTGAGAAAATGCACTGTAGAATACATGTCCATCAACACACTCCGATAATTGCCATTCAGCATTGGGTTAGAATAGGTGCCCTTCGACGGGCTGTCTGTCAGGTGCAAGTACCAATCAATCTGAATCTCGTAAACAACTAAATCTATTGGATTAGGTTCTCTGACTACTAATCACTCAACCTCTGCAGAGCTTGGCGAGCAGCTTTTGCCCATTGTGCAGGCAGGGGGAGCTGACTCTCACATTTGTGTGCGTGGGAGATGAAGACTAGCATGGTTTTTTTGTTTTGGTTTCGCCTGGGTTGAGATGCAGGCGGAGACCTCTGGCCCCCTTGATGGGCAACCAGTGACGAAACCCGTTAACGGCCGGTTCCTCCCACTTTCTACTCAGTACTCCCTGGCTCCTGCAGCTCTTCACATCTGTTGAAATCGGAAACGGATCATCGTGGTTGCCAGCCACTTCCTTGACAACGCCAAGACGAATATTGTCCCCCAACCTCGACGGCCAGAGCATCCAAGTCAAGTCGAACCCCATTGCACGCGATCTCAATCTCTGCTGCCAACGGGAACCATATCTCTTGAGACGTACTTGGACCATTATCAGCTCAAGACCATGCCACCATCTTTTAAACGAAAGAGGCAGTCATCCGCCGCTTCAGTAACATCTCACCCCTCTCGAGCCTCCTCATCTCGGCGTCGCACACCGCTCGTTTCGTTCAACCTCCCATCACCTGCCTCTCAGCCTCAATCACAACAGAGACGGATAACGATCGCCTCGCAGCCACAACTGGAAAGGGACGCTTCTAGCGGTCAACTGCGCTTGTTACAAAATACCCAGCAGAGCGCTGCTGTTGACGAAGATGACACTGATGAGGCACTTGCTAATGTCATCATGGCAATTGACATGAAAGAGCATGGAACGGTTGGCTGTGCCTATTATGTCGCTCGTGAAGAGAGGCTGTTTTGTATGGAAGACGTCGTCCATGGAGGGACCGACATTGTGGAGACTTGTTAGTAACATAATTCTGAATTGGCAGGGCTACTGACAGCCTTAGTGAAGCTGGAAATCCAACCTACGGTTGTCCTTGCATCGCTCCGGATTGACTCCGACGGAGGCGAGCCACTGGCGCCGAGAGGTCTCCGGCAAGCATCCCTCGTCGACGAAGGTAAGACATGAACTTTTTGGCAGAGGGCACTCCTAACCTTTCCTCCAGTTGGTGATGGTCTTCCGCTACCGTACAGGATGGACTATCGTCCAAATTCAGAATTCAACTACGAAGGAGCCAAGGACAAGCTGGTCAACCTGCAATCCATCCTAGTAGGTGGAGGGGGTGTAAGATTTTTGATTCCTGGCGACTCCCTAACCTACGATGATGGCCAAGGACACGACGAATTTGGGTCAACTGGTCATCAAGGCAAACTACTTCGAATTTCGGGTCGGATCAATTTCGAAAGCAGGGTGAGCTTGGGCTGCGTTGGAGCCGTCCTCACGTCCCTCCAAAGGAAGCGGAGTGCCGAGTTCTTGCAAGACGACCCAGATGGCCAACAGGCTTACCGAATTACAAGCATGGAAATGTTCAGCATGCAAGGCACAATGTACGTCAGTTGACATGATACTACTTCTGCTTACATTGTCTCAGGTATATCAATGCAGACTCATTGCTCTCCCTCCAGATCATCCAGCCCGAGTCTCATCCCAACTCTTTCAACCAAGGTCCAGGTTCCACGGGGTCCAAGGAATCGCTTTCTATCTATGGGCTTTTTCACCACCTAGCACATACTCCTCAGGGGCGAGCTCGACTACGTCAGCTCTTCTTGCGGCCTAGTCTCGACCTTGAAGAGATCAATACTCGCCTTGATTTCGTCTCCGTCTTTGTTCAACAAGAGAACATGATCCCTCTGGAAAAGTTGAGCAAAAGCCTGGCAAAGATAAAGAATATGCGGACGACCACTATTCTACTCCGCAAAGGTATCAGTGGCGGCAACCAAAAGTGTGGAGGTTTCAAGAGCGGTGTCTGGGCTAGTCTGCTGGAGTTTACATATCATACGATTGATATCAAGGACACCCTTCGAGAGGTAATAGGAGGAGAGAACCTGCCCTTGTGTGCGAAGGCCATGGAAATGCTTGACGTTCAAAAGCTCCAACGAATTGGGAAGGCAGTACATGAAGTCGTTGACCTGGAGCCATCCATTGAGCAGCACCGAACCGTAGTCAAAAGAGGTGTCAATAAGCGTCTGGACGAGATCAAGGATATCTATGACGGCATGGATGGCCTGTTATCCAAGGCGGCAGTGGCAATTACTAGAATCCTCCCGGCAGGCTTTGAGTCCAGTCTCAATGTCATCTACTTTCCACAACTGGGCTATCATATCGCCGTACCAATCAACGCCGAGACCGGTCAGCCCGTTTATGATGGTGGAGACACGCCATGGGAAAGGATGTTCACAACTCAAAACCAAGCCTACTTCAAAGATAACAGAATGCGCGAAATGGACGAACAATTGGGTGATTTGTGGGCTATGATATGTGGTTAGTCTGTGACCTCCACAATATTTGCCCACCTGACTTGATGGCTCAGACATTGAGATTGAGCTTGCCTACAACCTTGCCCAAACGGTGCTGGCAGACGAGAAATTACTCATTGCCGTCTCGGACCTCTGTGGAGAGCTTGATTGGTCAGACTCTTCATTGTACTCGGCGGTTGATAAGGTTCCTGACCAGTACTTCACAGTCTTCTCGCATTAGCACATGGGGCAAGTCAATATCGGTTGAGCAAACCCAGAATGACAGATGAAAATGTAATTGACATCAAGGCTGGACGGTCAGGTCAAATATTTTCCAATAGTTGAACATTGTTAACGAGATCCTAGTCATCTCCTCCAGGAGCTGACTGTCCCTGCGTACATCACAAATGACACTTTCATAGTGTGTGGCAGAGGCGAACAGTACCGAGAGTGTTCACAGACTATCGAGCACGATGGCTTTACCTCCAGAACCATAAGTGACCTCCCCGGTCCAAGCATGATCCTCTTGACTGGTCCAAACTACTCTGGCAAAAGCGTCTATCAAAAGCAAGTCGCGCTGGCGGTATACATGGCCCATATTGGCAGCTTTGTTCCAGCCGACGCGGCAATTATCGGTATCACAGACAAGATCTTGACACGGATTACTACGCGAGAGACAGTCTCAAAGGCGCAGTCAGCGTTCATGATAGATCTGCAACAGATTGCTCTCGCTCTGAACCACGCTACGCCTCGTAGTTTGGTAATCATTGATGAATTTGGAAAGGGAACGGATTCCTGTGGTACGTTTTAATCCTTCCTTGGCTCTCATAGCAGGCTTATGCGCCAGCCCATGCACCAGCCCATGCACCAAGCCCTTTTTGAAAAGCAATGATCAACCTGACACATTACAGACGGCGCAGGACTAGCTGCTGGGGTTTTCGATTACCTGCTTTCGCTCGGTCATCTCTCTCCGAAAGTACTTGCCGCAACACATTTCCATGAAATCTTCCGGCAGGGTTTTTTGCATACACCATCTAATCTCGCGTTTGCACACATGGAAGTGCTAGTGAACAGGAAGGACAAGCGACGTGAAGATGATATTGCTACTGAGGTCACATATCTCTATGCGTAAGCAGTTCTGCTCGCCGTTGCTAGTCTTGCTTGATGGTCTCTCTCACTGTTGAACCTGCTAATATGCCCACCTGATCCAGCCTCCGACCTGGGCGGAGTACCCTTTCCTACGGTACACAGTGCGCAGCCATGAACGGTATTCCTGCACCGATCATATCTCGGGCAGCTAGTCTCGCAAACCTGGCATACCAAGGCGAGGACTTAGTCGCTGTCTGTTCCGCGATGCCCCCGGAGGAAGAGGAGGATCTGGAAGATGCCGAGATGACGGCACGCGCGTTTCTCGAGCAGGAATTTGATGAATTGGCGAGCAGTGAGGATCCGAGGAGTGCTTTAGAGAGCGTGCTGGGTGGGAGTACAACAGGCAGCGTGATCGCGTCGTAATGTCCTGACAGGAGAGTGGTGATGACGACGACGAAAGAGATAATCTGGGCCTATGGCAACACCGTGGATTTTGATCAGTCGCTTTGAAAGAGTCGCTTTGAAGGAGGCGTTTTAATGTTACTTTCGGGCCATATGCCAGAGGACACGTGAGGAAGATTATGTTGCAGAGCTCGGCTCGAAGAGGCCGTTGACACCCCGATGCGGTGTCGCTGCCTCCAAAACGGTCTTTGGTGAATAAACAAGCGAAAATACAATCATCGGCATCTTTAACGTTCAAAGCAGCAGCATCTCAGACAACTGCAACGTATTTCTGAGTCTCTTCATTTTACACTTTCCACACCCTTCTCTCGCCCCCAGTTCCAGCACTTCTTCACAAAGTCTGGAGCGACGAAAATGATTGCTATGCTCCCAAGCATATGCCACAAAACGTCCATCAATCCGCTCCGCACACTCGGCCCCATGCCAACGCCCCTGAGCAAGTGGCCGAGGAACATCGTCGTGATGTGCTGCTCGCCGCGTTCTAGCCTTTCCACGGCGATCCGTGCGACTTCGTCTGGAGTTTGTGGCTTGTCATCCTTTTCTAGCATCATGGTCAAGGCGGGTTTGAGCTTGTTTTCATTTTCGTAGCCGGGCGTGAGAATGCCCATTGGGTATATTGTATGGATTTGGATGTCGGCTTGAGGCACAGCAGAAGGTGTGGAGGTACTGCTAGGAGAGCTCGTGGTACTACGTGCACCATTGTAGACGGCGAGTTCCTGGTTCAAGGTGTCGGTGAGGGATTTCATGGCCGCTTTGGCGGGGCTGTAAGGGGCGTAGCCGGCGACGGGGAAGAAGGCTAAGGTGGAGGATGTGAAGATTATGTGGCGTGTGGTGTCGGTTATGGAGTGGATGGTCTGCTTGTTCTCAATGGCAGCTGGTGCTTGCAGCCAGGCGTTCAGCGCGGCGTGCGCCATGTAGGCTGCTGACCAGTAGATTGTATCCATTTGTGCCCGGAGTGTGTCGACGGAGCTGGACGCGAAGAATCCCGGTATGCAGTGGCCGGCACAGCAGAAGATGATCGAGGGAGGGCTGCCGTTGTTCCATTTTGTGACGGTGGAGAGGATCGCAGGCGCGGAGGAAGGATCGCGAAGGTCGAAGGAGAGGTGGAGGAAGAGTTGGTCTGGAGACTGCGCGGACGATTTGATCTCATTCACGGCCGCCTCGAGCTTGCGTAGGTCCTGTGCTACGATCACAACATTTGCACCTCTCGACGTTAGGAGTTTGGCGATTGCAAGGCCTAGACCTTGGGATCCGCCTGTCACGATTGCGGTGCGGCCAGCTATTGGGAAATAATTCTTCCGGGCGAATAGGCTCATTGCGACGATACCGAAGACAGCGCATAGGCATGAGAGGGAGATGGCAACCAGACTGATATTCTCAATTGCCATTAAAAATAGTGGTGCTTACCTCTACCCCTACCCTCTTCGTAAGATTGCATTGACTGCACAAACAAAAGCATCTCCAAATGTTTACAGACGCCAAGATCTGCCCCAAGCCGAACCCCCTTTCGGTCGATGATACCGCTTCTTGGTCACTCACCTCCACCCTTGCACTACCCTCTACATGCACCAACTAATGACAACCATTAGGACAATGAAAAAGGCGCCTGTGGCATATTGATATTTCCGTGCTAGTCAGGAGTCGTCTCTATCAGGTCTTCACTGCTCTGCTTATAGGCTGCCAGCCGTATACTTATATTGGGACAAGTTCCTCGTCATAGTGTATGTCGCTCATTTCATGCATTCAGGTATAAAACATGGCCCCTCACCGCTTGCATGACCACCCCTCCCAGATCTTTGTTTCTCATGACCGAAAGTTCTCCACGTCAGACTGCTTCAGTGATGGACACCTTTGGGCAACTACCCAGATCTTCGATAATCGTCATTGCTGCATCATTCAAAGATCACTCCACGCTTATCTTCGACTACCTTAGAGCCCGACCACCATGCGAGCCTCTACTCCCACCACCGACAACCTCAACTGCAATTGTATTTTTGCCACTCTTGGTAATTGACTTTTCTTGAGAAGTATCGCAAAATGTTCAAGGAATGATCTCATGGGCGTCAGCATAACCTCAAACCCGACTCAGACTCGCGTATGAAGCTGCTGGGAGCTGTCGGAGCATGGGGCCGCAAAGATGGCGGCCAAAAATTCGGTAAGGTCATCGAATCCTTCGGGCTCTTTAATCCAGTGCCCCCCATCGTTATAAGCTTTCCAGGTAACGTTCATACCTAGTTGCTGCTGGAGGGTATTGCGGAGTTGCAGGCCAAGCTTGAAATCCACTACTCCGTCGTCTTTCGTATGGCTCAAGAATACTGGCGTGTCTCTATTGCCGCAAATGTCTGGAGCATCGCTGGGAGAGGGCATCCAGCTGCAAAAGCCAACGAAAGCGCCCAACCTTCGACTCAAAAGCATGGCACGGACAGCAATCGCGCAACCCTGGCTGATTCCGCCTAGAACTACTCTTAGAGCATCTCCACCGACAGCGCTGACCTCCTTCTCGATGAGCTGATGGATAAAAGCAACCGACTGTTGCAAGCCCTCGGTTTGTAGCTCCTCCCGCAGAGTTGGATCGGCGAGAGAGTAAACATCGAACCACTCGCTGATATCTTCCTGGAAAGGAGTGGAGAAGCGTGTTTGTGACGTTGGGAAGACCCATTTCCAACCGGGTAGGTGTTCTTGTAGGCCTAATCCATTTGATGTGCGTGCTTCCAAGAGTTCTTCCGCAAATTCAGGTCCATTGCTGCCACGCCCATGAAGAAGGATGATAGTGTGCGTATGTAGAGCTAGAGGAGGTATGACATGAGGGGTAGGAAACCCAGACATGACGAGTGGATGACAAAGATATCTGTGTGCTCCCGCCACAATCTGAGAATCGATACCGGAAAGTCCTCTTAACCGCCCGATAGTTGCTGTTGAGTGATCGGGGTTTGAGGTCTCTGGCAAATAGGGCGAGGTTTGTAAAATTCACTCCACACGCTGGGTGCTCAAAGTTTGATTTTGTGCGGGTTTTCCTTTCACAAAAAGCCGTCCTGTAGCTGTTGATGCCTTACCAAGTTCCTTCGAACCCACAGAACTTGATTTGTGTACCTGATTTTAGGCTGCGCACCGTACATACCTCAGAACGAGTTGAAGCCGTAACGCAAAAGGGGCCGAAAGTAGCATAAAGAAGGGAGCTGAGCCAAGGTCAATGAACCTACACGACCGCGCGAGATAGATGGCACTTTTTCTTGTGCTCACCCGTCGCTCACCTTCCCCCCTCTCATTACTGGGCTCGTCCCCTAAAGCGGCATGAGGTGGCAGAGTGCCAAGATGACAGAACTTCGCCGGGTGAGGCCCACCCCAGGCTCACCCCAGGCTCACCTTGGTCAACTGGAACGGGGTGAGCCAATCTTATCCCCAACTTGGGCCCGTGTCAACATTCAGCTGTCAAATTGAATTGAATCAATGTGGAGCGGCGGTTCCGATTTAAAGTCGACTCCACAGTTACTCCCATACAATATAGACTAGAGTCACCCATCTAGTACTTTCCCTTTACCAGGACTACGTTGGAACGCACGAGATTGCGAGGCACGACTTACTGGCCTTGGCGGTGCACTGAATTCACAGTCCTTACTACTCTAAGAACCTTCCGCGTCCTCTAACCAACTTAGAGCCAGCACCCTCACAGATTTTGATCCCTTCGGGAAGTGCCTTCCTTGGCTTGCTTAGCTCCCTCACCAACACAGGCAACACTCGTAATAGTCGCCTCAGTTTTACTCCTGATAGGCTGCATTCGACCATCCCACTTTCTTAGTTTCCCGTGGCTGCAGCAATACGAGACACTATCGATTTCCCTTTCAGCCTCGCGTTTTTGTAGCAAACGTGATTGGGTATTGGAGTCAGTCAAGCTATTTGCCTCGTCCGTTGTGCGCCTTCGCCCTCAGTACCTGGTAGCCAATTTGGGTGCTTGCTGCGCCTCGTCCTTATTGTTATCTTTGGCGATAAAAGCGATAAATAGGACAGGTCCATTCCATTCTCTGCATCCAGAAAAGTATCGCAAGTGCGAATTTCATACATTCCTACTTCATGAATATGCAACTCGACTGGCATCTTTACAACGTTGGTTGTGAGATCAGCCGGTTTGCTGAACCGCAGCAGTATACAGTACTCGACATTCATGTTCCGATTGTAAGTGTTGCGTGATCCAGCGGGCATTGGCTGACATCCAGGAAGCAAGGCGAGCCAAAGAAGCAAAGCAGAACAAGCCTCAAATCCTCTGAACTCGAGAAATGGCTCGAAAACTTGGATGCAATGACTGAGGGACAGCCGAACAACTCGAAAGGACGGCTAAGGCTGCTAATGCATACTTGGGACCCAGCCGCAAAGGGCCGCACAGCAGACTGCAATCTAGTCTTTCCGCTAAAGGACAAGAAATTATTGCGCCTGCTGTTAAGCCGTATGAGGTTGCCAGATAGCTACATCCACACCTTTGCCCGCAGGCAGAACGTTCCAGCATTGGTGTCAACAATGCGTACTGGGCCTGAGCATAGGATATGTGAGACAGCCCAGTACGTGCTAGTGACGCTCTTCACTGACATTCTCAAGGTATTGTATGCCAAAGTCCCGATTACGCGGATAGCTTCACTAGTATGGCATTGTCTTATGACCCTACCACAAAAAGCACTATAGGTTTCTTAAGTGCTACGGCGGGCCGAATGACTGAAATCGTTCCGATGCTTGATCAAGTGTCTACCTATGCTGCGGAACCATTTCTCCTTCCCATCTTGATGTACTGGGTTGCAGCTTCCATGCTTCGGAGACAAATGCGCGATATAGGCCAAATCATGGACCAGGTTCAGCAGGATACGGGTTTACTGGACCGATTCTTCCAGCGAGAGAACGCCCAGGGTCCTGCATCAGTAGGTAGCAAGCAACCTCAGTATGACGACTTACACCAGAAGCTGGTTGAGCAACATGCTCGATTAACGATCGGGCTTTCTGACTTTATTCTTGAGCTTGGTAAAGGTTGCCGCGAAGGGTTGCACACTGCTCGAACCCTTCTACAGGAATGGGGTATCCCCGGCGATGATGGAGTCAGGATGGATCTTTTGCAGTATCTGAAGCACCTAGAGAACGGAACGAAGTCTGAGCTGCAACGCCGTCAGCGGTACCTGAAGAGAGTGGATATGCAACTAAAAGTGGTATGTTCCGCCACCGACTCCCCAACGGGGTGTTGTCACTAAGCTTACATTCTCGAATTAGCTCTACAATCTCATGCAACAACGCATAGCGGATGAAGCCAAACATGACAATGCTGCTATGAAGGCTTTAGCAGATGCTGCCAGACGCGACAGTTCCGCAATGAAGAGCATTGCACTTCTGACCATGACCTTTCTCCCAGCCACGGCAACTGCGGTATGTCTTTCATAGACTTCGTTCTGGTTCAATAGACTGACAGATTAAGTCTATTTTCAGCATGTCACCATTCTTCACGTCCGGTCCTGATGGCTCTGAACTAGTTGTTTCCAAGCATTTTTGGATCTTCTGGGCGGTTACTCTTCCTTTGACGCTATTTGTGATAGTATGCTGGACTATTTGGACATTACGATCCAACCTCCGGCCGCTTGTGAATGCTCTGGTAGCCGTCTTAACCCAGCTTCACCACCGCAAACAAAAGCAAATGGATCCAGAAGGTACATCTATGTTAAGCCCGCCTCCTGCAAAGCCCTCAATCAACCCAGCACCGACGGAACCCCTGGTGGAATCCGAAATACCTCATTGGCCTGATATAGATGGATCCCCCTTTGGTCGTAAGCCATCGTTCTTTGACTCAGATCAAAGACCTACATTTCCTAGCAAAAAGATGATGATTATGTAGATGTAGATGTGAGAGAGTGCCCGGGAATGAAGCGGTGTGCCGAGTGACCAAAAGGGTATTTATTAGCTATCTAGTCCTATGAATACGTAGGGAACAGGTAGCTCCCAGCGTTCGCAATAATCGAATCGAATCGAAATTTAGCGCCGATTCTCAATCGAAATCAGATTCCGAATCGTCTACCAAATCTCGGTAAACTTTCTAGGGGCTAACCCCCCCGGATGGAGGGTGCCTTCCCTGGGCAACCGACCGCCTAACGTTTAGGGGCCAAGCCCCCGGACAGGGTGCCTCTCATAGGCGCTTATCTCACAGGCGTGCATCTCATGGGCTCATACCTCATAAACGTGCATCTCAAGCGCATGCACCTCATGAGGATACACTTCATGGGCATGCATCTCGTAGGCGTGTACCTCACAGGCGTGCATGTCATGGGCGTGTACCTCATAAATGTGCATCTCACATGCCTACACCTCATAGGCGTGCACCTCATGGGCGTGTATTTCACAGGCGCACATCTCATGGGTATGTACCTCATAAACGTGCATCTCATGGGCGTGCATCTCGCGGGCGTGCACCTCATAGGCATGTACCTTCTTCATAGTGCAAGTAGCTTTAGGTACCTCTGGGCACCTCTGTGTCCGTCTTTCCCTGGTGCAACGCCACCAATGATCAGTTCAAGGCACAGCGAGTGACCATCTGATGGGTGCTGCTTAGGCGATTCTAAATCGGATTGGCTGGCGATTCGGTTCGATTCGATTCCGATTCAACCTTTGGGACCACTGGTAGCTCCCTCGTAGCTACCTCGCAGGCAACTCTTAGGGAAAGGAATCTTACACGAGAGGATATTATTGCTAATATTTCTGGAGGCGAACACGCCTTTCTAAACCCTGCCGAGCCTGAGGCTTGGGCAGGCCTACGGATGGGCTCGAAGACTTCATGGACAATTAACCGTAGAATGGAGCAGGCCACAACCCGTTCATTCGAGTCATAGAGAGCAGCATTCCAGTCAGTCAACCATTTCATTGATCAGACGTGACATCTGCGATCCCTCGTTTCATATCTTAAGACGTGTCCTGTCCCGCCCTGGGATCGAGATTTACGGTGAATTGCGGCAACCGCAAATTATAACTTCGGCGAAATTGTAGCCTTCGATTTCGACCATACCTGAACCTCTGGATACAGAGTGAAATTCTCCGGGAAGTACTGCGGGAAGTAGTGTGGGCAACTTGTATCCGGCGAGCCTGGATCGCAGGTCTGCTCTCAAATCATCAATCGCAAGAGCATTTGACGGACGGCTGTGGCTTGTGTAAAAAACCTGACCTATCTTATCGTGCCTCAAGGACACCACAGCACCCACTCTGTGGCGTATTCGAGATCTACGACTCTGATGACCATGACCTCACTGATATATGGAGGCTCACGTTCAATATCTAGAGTAGATATCTTGTACCCACCGGACTTGAGGTTGTCGACTGAGGCACGACCAGTAATGAAGTAGTACTTACCTTCTTTTCGAGCGATATCGCCGGTCCGATAGTATCCGGGACCATTCAGGGCCACCACATCACCACACCGTATGCCACTCAGCACCTCAGCGAGCCGAGTTTGGTGAGGGTCTGATACTAAACTTCTTAATCGAATCTCTCTTTTCGATAATTCCATTAACGAATTCATCTCCGCAAATCTGTCTATCGGATCCACAAGGGCGAGACAAAGCGGTTGCACAGGAGGGAGCCTAAAATAGCGTAAAGAAGAGAGTCCATTTTGGGACCTATCGATCGAGGGGTGAGCGTGCACACGAGCCACGAGGTGCTCACCCTTCACACCCGTCACTCACCCTGGCTCACCCTGCTCGCGAGGTGCGAGTGTTTAAAGCGACATGGTGTGAGTGAGCAGAGAAGTCAGGTCAGGCGGATTTAGTTCTATTGACCTGCCAAGACGGTGCGGAGCAGATTTTGTGCGAAGACATTTGCTCCCGCCAAGATTTCGCTTTGAACTCCGCAATTTTGATTCATAAAAGTTCTAACTATGCACACCGCGACGTAACATACAATACAGAAAATGGGCAAGAAACGAAAAGCCGGCGGGAAGCTTCCCGACGAGCTGCGACAGGACCAGACTCGCCAAAACGTTCAGACTAAATACCACGTTGACGAACAGTTCATGGACTCGGAGGACGACTTCTTCGCAGGACGAGATAAAATACTACTGGAGGAAGGCCCGGCAAGCAAACGCAGAAGAAAGCTTGAGGAAGAAGGTTGGCTTCTTCAAGAAAATAGGTTCATTGGAACCGCGAGTGCTGATAAGACCTACAGAACAATTCCTTCAACCCTCCGACGAGGAAGTCCTTGGTTATGATGAGGATGAAATTGACGATGATGAGGACGATTTCCAGGATGAAGTGGAAGGCGGCATAGAGGATGGGCAGGATAGTTCTACCGAGTCGCGCAAGGACGAAGATGCAGAAGATGCAGACAACCTGCGCGAATGGGGAACCACCAAGGCTGATTACTACAATGCTGATGCTATCGAAACGGAAGCTGATGCGCTCGAAGAAGAGGCTGAAGCGCGGCGTTTACAACAGACACAGCTGCAGAAGATGACAGAAGCAGATTTCGGGCTCGATGAGAACCAGTGGCTACAAGATGGTACGGATACTGGGGAAGAGGCCAGCGGCACCGTTATAGAGAAGCTGCCGGATATTGAAATACCCTCAGACATGCCTATTGAGGACAGGCTTCGGGTACTCAAGAACCGTTACCCAGAGTTTGAGCCTCTGGCGAAGGACTTCATGGAACTTCAAGCGCTCCACGCAGATCTGCGGCTTGCCGCCAAAGCAGCAGAAGCTGTCGTGGCATACAAAAGTTCACCGAAGAAGCGCAAACTTTCAGAGATCGACTCAGAAGTTATGGACATTCCGACGCCAATTGCAGTTGTCAAGCTTCGAGCCTTGTCCGCATATCTCGGCACCATTGCAGTCTATTTCGCTCTGCTGACCTCTACGAAAGGAGAGGGACAGACAAAGCTAGCTACGTCGCCAGCTGAGCTGCGAGACCACCCCGTCATCCAGAGCTTGGTAAGATGCAAACAGCTTTGGGAGAGGGTGAAAGATACACCACTACCCGTAATTGAGGATATTGCCTCGGAGGTGGAGAGGCAGATCGAGACTAAGCCTCCGTCCAACGTACCTCAGACGAACGACTCTCTCAATGGCGATACGCAGGTCAAGCCAGCGCCCAAAAAGAAGAAGCGGAAGTCAAAGGCTGAGAAGTCCGCTCTAGCCATACAAGCTGCTGCAGAAGCCGAACGCTTAGAGCGTATCCGCCGAACCGAGAGCAGCCTGGCAGACTTGTCTTTTCTGCTTCCCAGCAGCAAAAAGACTGCCAAGACAAAGGCCACTCCCGTACACTCCCTGCACGGAGAGGCGGATTCAGACTTCGGAGACGAGACAGCGTTGACTGCAGAAGAAGCTGCGGAGAAAGCCCGAAGAAAGAAGAGTCTTCGATTCTATACCTCACAAATTACCCAGAAATCTAATAAGCGTGGCGCAGCGTCCCGTGATGCCGGTGGCGATATGGATCTGCCGCACAAGGAACGACTTAAGGATCGACAAGCCAGGCTGATGCGAGAGGCAGAGAAGAGAGGGAAGCAGGATGCCAGCTTGAACGAGCAACTTGGCGTTGATGACAGTGGAGACGACGCGGAGGATATGAAAGCTGCCCGGGAAATTCGAGGCGACGATCTCGAGGACGAAGATGGCTACTACGACATGATTGCTGCACAAACGAAGCAGAAGAAGGTGGATAAGAAGGCCCGAGCATACGCACATGCTGAAGCCGCGAAACAAGGCGGAGAAGTCTATCCTCAGGAAGAGGTCGGCCCGGACGGGAAAAGAGCCATCACGTATGCGATCGCGAAGAACAAAGGCCTCGCCCCAAGACGTAAGAAGGAGGTTAGGAATCCTAGGGTGAAGAAACGCAAGAAGTTTGACGAGAAAATGAAGAAGCTTGGAAGTATCCGGCAGGTGTACAAAGGGGGAGAAGGGCGGGGAGGATATGGAGGCGAGTTGACAGGTATCAAGAAGAACTTGGTAAAGAGCGTCAAACTGTAGATAATGATATCCTGCACTTAATTCTTGCCGAACTCTCTCCCGCCCAGGTGATTGGAACAGGTCATGTTTCGATATTCCGAGTTTCCCATCTACAGTAAGTTTATTTCCAGATCAACACATCTACGGCGTGAAGGTCTGAGACCCGGTCCATTCAAATAAGAGGAAATGTTCGATCATCGTGAGCTTGACCATTTGTCAACAGATAGGGGTGGAGCGGAGATACCGGACCGGAAACTCCGTGTAAGGATGTATAATGACGAAATGCGCATCCCCACTGTGGAATAAACCAAACTGCTCCTTGTCCGCTGACTGTGTTAAACGATGCTCGCTGGACCAGCCTGGGCTGTATATTTGTTGATGAAGAGCACTTCGCCAAAATGGCTGCACGTCCACAAGCTGTCCGGAGCTCCTCAACTATGACCGCAACCAAAACGCTTGTCCTGATTTCCGGCGGAAATGCTGGCCTCGGCTACGAGATGGTAAAAAAGATTGCGACGGAGCACTCGTCTACACACCATGTCCTTATGGGTTGCCGAGATACGCACAAGGGAGAGACTGCCGTAGCAAGTATGGGCGCACCAAGGAACGTCAACCCAATCCAGCTGGACATCACTAGCGACGAATCAATCGACCTTTGCTTCAAGGCAATAGAGCAAAACTTCGGCAAACTCGACATTCTCATCAACAACGCCGGTACTGCAGGCCGAGACCTGCCACCGGGCACAAGCCTTCGCCAGGTTTATGACCACTGCTTTTCTGTCAACGCGACATCCGCCGCGCTCTTGACGGAGGCCATGACGCCGCTCTTGGAGAAATCGAAGCTCCCGAAAGTCATCTTCATAACGTCGCGCCTCGGCAGTATTGCGAGGACCCTTCAACCCGATTCCGAATTCGTGCCAGCACCATTCTACAATTCCAGCAAATCGGCGATGAACATGCTGTGCGCATTCTACGCCAAAAAGTACCCTAACTGGAAAGTTAATGCTGTGTGTCCTGGGTCGAATGCTACCGGAATCAACGATATCGAGAAGACCGAAGAGACAGATCCTAAGAATGGTGCAATTCGAGCTGTGCAGCTCGTGTTGGACGGTCCAGATGGCGTTACCGGGACGTATAGCGAGAAGGAAGGTCCTTTACCGTGGTGAAGGTGATTTACCTTTGCTCGCCTGTGGCAATTATTCGTTCATGTGTAGCCGGCGGAAATTTCAGCTACTTCGAAACACGAGCTATGTACATAGCGAGGAAGCTGCACAAAGCAAATTCCATTACCTTTCCATGCTCAATTCGGCTTGCCTGGTTTGCCTGGTTTGCCTCTTCGTAAAGTCTTACCATTCAATACCACTTGACGTAAAGGTCCCATGCATTCAACATCCAAAGTATTGACGAGATCTCAAACACGAGGGATGGCCACACCACACCAAACCTCGTCGTACCGGTGCCTGATGGTTGTGGTTCGCAATGACCTTGCAGCGAAATGAGAAGCCAGTAGAACTTGGCGGCCAAACACTTGAGGTCGATTCCACAGAAGGGTTTGACTCCGAATCAGCGCTTACCGACCTGATGCCCATCGCCACGTCGCCGACCCGCAAAGTTACAGAGTGCAGCGATCATCATGGTAGAAGATACCATACTTTCAAAGAGGATGCATATTAGCTTCCTAATGATGACACCGAGGTCAAGCGTTTGGGTGTGCAGCGTCATGCCTGGCGGCTAACACTTAATGGCAAGCTCTACATCTCGCCTATTGTGACGGGGATAAAGGTATACCAAATGGCAGGTTGTACGATAGGGAAGGCATGGCAACGATGGGAAGACAGAACCTAGAGACACGTTGGGTAGAAAGTTTGCTTGTGCTCCATCTGTGTATCTTCGCTATGTCTAATAGATGCTCAAAGACAGTTCCTGTGCCCATAAGGGGCTAGTGACCAATTTGGCCCACCACACTGTCCCAAACGATGTCCAATGTGTCGTTGGTTTTGGCACTGGAGCAGGGCAATGGGCTATTGAACTTACAGACAGTCATCCTGACACCCAAGTCACTGGGACGCTATCCAATCTATGAAACGAAAGGTTCAAAGATGGTGATCAGGCGTGTGACCGAGAATTTTGGTGTTTATTACCCTCGGTGCCGAGCGATGCCCGAATACCAGCGATGAAACCTGGGTCTCAGTTCTTCAAATTCAACTCCTCATGTCTAGGCAGCCTCGATTCGCCTTTCTCATAGGGTAAGCCTGCCGCTTCTCTTGCCATATCGTTGATCCATCGGCAATTCGGTTCCAACTTCTCCCCTTTCGCCAGAGTATCTGCCAAATATAGCCAACTCAGTGCATTCCCGACCGTGCTAACTTCATCGCTCACATGCGTAGCAGCATATTCAGACATCTGCTTATACACCTCCCTGTCCGTGAACAAGTCGTTTAGATACTTTGCCACGGCACTACTATCCCCAGGCTCGACGAGGTAACCGCTCTTTCGGTGCTCGACCTGCAGTGGTATGCCACCGGCTTTCGTGGCAATGACCGGGACGCCTTTGTGCAAAGCTTCTGAGACCTTGACTTCAAACCCCTCGCGTGTCGAGAGCTGGAGCGCAACTTTGGCATTTGACATCAGAGCGTTGAGCAGTTGATCTGTAGGACCTAGGCGCAGGACGACAATATCAGCGCGAATATCGCTGTATTTCGTTTCGATGAGCTCAAGTGTCTGATCAAAGATCCTGGAGCCGTCTGGATCATCTACGGCACCGTGGCCGGCAATGACAAGTTGAGGTGTGTTCTTGGCCCGAAGGTGTTCCATGTGCTTACGACGAAGCTCAGCGTACGAGGCAAGCACGTCTGGAATACCCTTGGAAGGGTCAAAGCGTGCGATTTGGACAATATAGTTGCGTTTCGGAAAATCCAATCTGTCCATCCGTTGCCTATAGCACTCGGCAGCCAGCTCATAGAAGTAGTACCGTGTGGTAAAGTCGCTTAATTCCTTGTTCAAGCCATCGAGCCAATCGGTTGTGGCAGGTAAGTATCCAACTTTTTTGGAGTCAACTGAGCTCGGCACAAACTCCTTGACTGGGTGGCTTATGAACACGTCGGCTTGTTTGATATTGTTCCATACCCATTTCCAAACATCCGATGTGGGAGTGCCGGCTTTGTCGGCGAGATCGGATCGCACTTGGATGTGGCTGCGGAAGATCACATGGCGATCGACGTCAATACGTTTGGAAAGCTTTACAAGTGCTGGCATCTGAGGATCGTCAACAATGACGATGTCCGCACCCCCTTCTGCACGAGACGCAAGGGGTCCGCCCTTCGAAGTCCAAACACGTTCGGCGTTCTGCAGACACCACTCATCCAGAGTCTTTTGCTGGCTCGGCGTGAGGCGTTCTTTGGGGTCTGCCACACCCTGGAGTATATTGTGATTGGTTTTGGTTATGCGGAAGATCTCTGGTTTCGGTCTTGGAACATACCAACGAGCGTCAACCCCGACCAGGCGGAGAAATCGAATCAGAGCGTGCCTCATTAGAGCGACTCCACCACCCTGAGGCGTGCTATTGAAAAAGGCGATCTTAACCTCATCCCTCTTCAAGGACTTGGCGTATTTCATTGTAGCTTCCCATGTCCGATGACCAACGGTCGCTGGGTATTGTTCAAGGCGAGTAATATGAGCGTGACCTCCGCAATCCACTTCTACCCGGCTCTTATAACCCACCTGGATCCTTGGTTGCTGAGTCGGGCCGAAGAGCATCAAACACTTTCTCGCCATCGAATCAGCATCCTCGTCAATCGTTCTTGTGCCTGGAGGATCTCCAAGGATTTTGAGGCCGTGCCCGAATACCATTGGTACTATGTCTAGTTCCGACCAGAGACGAGATGGAAGCTCCGGGCTCATATTCAGCAATTGCTCCGTGATGCCCGCTCCCGCAAACTTGTAGAAGTGAGTGTGCTGGTATTCGAGAATGATCGAGATAAAGTGATCTGCTAGCAGACTGGGCCTGTCTTTCTGGGCGCTGCAGCCATCATCCTGTTCAATGACCAGCACAGCGAAGTCTACACCGTACGTGCCGTCGTTTGATGCAAAGCCTATTTCAACCTGGCCGTGTTTATTTTCAGTTGCGGCAAGGCCAAGGTAGAGCGTCTTTATGACAATCAAAGTCAGCCACAAGACATCCCTTGAGTGGTGTAATCTGAATAACGTACGCTCAGCGCGACGCCGAAATCACCCTCCTCTTGGGCTGATCGTAGCCGCTTGATATGCTTAGCAGAGCCTTGCACCTGGAAACCATAGCGTGTCTGTGTGCGGGTAAGCGTGGTTTTATTTGACCGAGCTGCTGATTGACGGCGGCCATGGCTAGGCACGTTGTCCACTGAATTTGCTGTCGAAGGCATTGCAGTCAAGGCGGAAGGATGTCGAGAGAAATAGAAATAGTCAAGGGGTTGAATAAGGGTGACGATACCCAGGGCTGCAAATCAGCTCTCTGTCGTTTGTATTTGCGCGATGTGGTAGGGTGTTTTCTGACTGTGAAGATGCACACACTAGTTAAGGCCGTGTGCAACCCAATCACCTGAAGAACTCGGGAAAGAAGTTAGCCTGACATGCGGGGCGACACTCCCACAACTACAGTTTAGTGTTCGACACACCTTAGATGAATTTTGGTCTTTGTAACATCAGAATTTCCGTTATTTGGGTAATCCGATATTGAGACAATTTGAGACGAGGCGGAGCGTTTCTTGTGCACAATTTACAAAGAAGACCTAAAATTCGAAAAACGGTTGCATGTCTTGGCGTGCGTCACCGTTTCCCATTAAATTACGTAGTGGACCCCCTTGGTTGATCCAGATTGCGGCTTGTAGATAGGATGAGCTTTGAAACTGGGCGGCCAGTGCCACTTCATGCTGCAACCACCTTCATTCTGTAACGATCTCTTGTAGGCCTGGGACGCCATCCTCCGGCTCAACCACGTCCCAGTCGATCTCCCCATGCACATAGCAAGGTCCGATAAGTCTGTATCGGTCTTCATCTACCGTCCTCAAGACAAAGGCAAGTCTAATCCCACGAAGTGCACATATCCAGTCGTCCCTTTGGGCTTGAGGAGGGAGCAAGGCCATATGCCATACTGAAGTGATCCCAAACTTTCGACCTTGACCCAGAGCGCCGCACCACTGGAGGCCCCTGCCATGTTCTAACCTTTGAGGTTGATTCTCGTTTTGGGAAAGGTTGATTTCGGCTGCACCCTAATCATACCGCTGAGTACATTGTCATTATACTCTTGTTCAACACGGTCCAGGAAAGCAGGATACTTGGGGGCTCTCGGTGGAAGTCGATCGTCCAATCGGTCATTTAAGTCCGAAGTTTGGGGACTATCGCGAATGTGCTTGAAGCCCAAGGCGTTGCGTGTAAGATTGCTGTGAGAGATGATCCTGACGATCTGATGGAGAAGAAAGATATCCAGCGACGCTAACCAGTAGATGATGTGCACGAATTCTACAACGTTCTCTGGATCATTGGCAGCTGTTATTGCTAGCTCCCTCTATCCTGTCAACTCCCGGTCCCGGTCTTGGGGTTGACTCTTGACGTCAAGCCTAGTCTTGAGAGCATTGTTTCCTACCGAACTCGATATTTTGTGTCGACGGTCGACGGTTGGTTCCTGTACACATTTTCTCGTAAGGTAATGGATAGCAGGTATTGATTGCTGGATCCACTCCACATTTCCAACATTGACAACGTACGGCGCTTTGGACAATGAACAATGAAGGACCCCAGCACTGGCCGCCTCATATCATCATACCCTCACCGCCCTAACTTTCCACTTCTCCGTCGTCCCGAATTCTAATCGTCTCTCCCGGAAGCGCCACGGATCAATAAAGAATCTGACGCCAATCTGCTCGCTCAGGAGATTGTACACGCGGATGATGCAGTAGACTTGATTGCGCTGACGCTGACGCTGTCGAGGGGGAGTGGGAGTGGTCCCGTTCTGTTGAGCATGAATTTGAATTTGTTCGGGTTCAACTTCGCTGAGAGATCGCATCTAATAGCAATGAAGGAGAGGATTGGTTAGTAAAGGCTTTTTGAACGGAAAAATGTAGTAGTGCTAGTAGGTATCAGGGATCAGGAATTAGGAAACT
>Ga0335072_10002901_pt1 | contig 26190 bp, 26 predicted proteins | sample Lox_Sample_21_FD_206725 | JGI IMG/M metagenome (GOLD analysis project Ga0335072, IMG submission 206725) | Soil microbial communities from Loxahatchee National Wildlife Refuge, Florida, United States - Lox_Sample_2.1 | ecosystem: Environmental > Terrestrial > Soil > Wetlands | place: USA...
CACGCGCACGTAACGACCATGTGTCAGTCCATTCCATGGCTTGCCTGACCGCCTCGTAGTCTGCGGCGCCTAATCCGCCAAACATCTTCAGAAAGGGCGTGCGACCCTGCTCCACAAACTGCCTGACTGTGAACGGAAATGGCACTTCGACGTTCTGCGGCACGAACGCCACCGATTTTGCAATTTCCCGTTGCCCCAGAGAATCGAGCGGCCTCGATTTCAGAGTCACACCTCCGCAGGCAGGAGTGAGCGTCCCGGTTGCCAGGCGCAACAGCGTCGTTTTACCCACACCGTTTGGGCCAACCAAAGCGATGCATTCGTTTTCGAAAATAGCGGCATCAAGATCGCTGATGACGTTATTCTCCCCATAGGCAAAGTCAACGTGCACGAACTCGATCAGAGGCCTCATAACATCACCTCCTGCTTCGTTTTTCGCAACAGGTACAGGAAGAAGGGGCCGCCGATTAAAGCAGTCAACACACCTACTGGCAATTCCGCCGGGGCAATTGCGGTGCGCGCTACCGTGTCCGCCATAAGCAGAAAGAGTGCCCCGGCCAGCGCCGTTGCCGGCAATAACCGCACATGATCCGGTCCAAGCACCATGCGCAGCATATGCGGAATAATCAGACCGACGAAGCTGATAAGGCCGCCTAGAGCCACTGCCGCCGCCGTTAGAATCGATCCGATCACGATGACGGCAATGCGTATCTGCTGCACCGATAGACCAAGATGGGCTGCATAGTCCTCGCCCAGGGCCAGTGTGTTGAGATTGCGAGCCAAGGGCACCGAACCCGCAAGTCCAATCGCCAGCATCGAAGCGACGATGGCCAACTGCGGCCAGGTCGGTTGTGCGATGGTTCCATGCAGCCACGAAGCCAACACACGCATATCTGTTCCGAAGTCGCGGTCCAATACCTCCACAAAATACGATGAATAGCTCAACATGGTGCTGACTGCGAAACCCGCCAACAGCAGCGCAACCACCGGCGTACGGCCATCCACGCGCGCCAACCAGTACACAAGCGTGATCGACCCGAGCGCGCCCGCAAAGGCCAGAATCGCCGTTGTACTGAATCCCGCAACGGAAACCGGGGGCAGAAGGAATACGCCGATCGAAGCGCCACACACGGCTCCGCCCGAAGATCCGATAACATAAGGATCAGCAAGAGGATTGCGGAAGAGTCCCTGAAACAGAAGACCAGAAACGGAAAGCGCGCTGCCAACAAGAAGCGCGGCCACGATACGAGGCAGACGGATGGCGAAAAGAATGACGCGCTGGTCCGCGGAGAGCGATTCTCCGCCCATCACGCTCCCCATCAAGTGCCACACCGGTACATGCACGGCGCCCACCCCCGCGGCAACCAGCACCGCAAGGACGAGCAAGACAGCGAGTATCGCCAGCAGCCAGCGATGGCGATACTCCCGCACCGAACGGTGCGGTGATTCCACACACGCTTCGGTCACTTCCCAAACCACGATTCACCTCCGAGCGAGAACTTCATCCCCAGCCGGAACGTGAACGGAAGCGACGGATACCCGAATGCTTCGCTGTAGTGTTCGCTCAATAGGTTTTGGAAATTGCCTTCAACGGCAACATACCGGTTCGCCTGATAGCTGGAGGCCAGCTCCAAACGCTGATACGCGCTATCGAGATTCCGGTTGGGTAACAACAGCGAATTGCCGCCGTTGGAGTCGGTCAGATAATCGCTGTCGTCGCGGCTTCCCACCAGCGTGCCGCGCAGACTTGCGAAAAGACGGCTATGACGGTAGCCCGCTTCGAAATAGCCTGTATGCGGAGGTATCCGGAACGGACGTGCGCCGATCAGCGGAGAATAGATCCCAATCGGCACAGTGGGAAAGTTGGGATTGCTGCTAGGCCCAATAGCATCGCTCGTGAATGAGCGTTGAATCCTCGCATCAAGGTAGGTATATCCAGCGCGGGCGAAGATATCGCGCGTGACTTGGTATTCGATCTCCGTTTCAATTCCCTGGGCGCGGTACGCCTGTGAGTTCACCGTCGCACCATATGCTGCCGCGGCGGCAATCGCGCTGGGCACGCCAAGATCAATAAGGCCCTGCTGCGGGATATATTCGATGCCATTCGTGAACTCGTTGTGAAAAAGTGTCAGGCTGAGGCGGCTGCGACCGTCGAGCAGCAGTTGATCCACGCCGCCGTCGTACGCTCTTGAATTCTCGGGACCAATGACAGCAACGTGGTATTGCGAGATGAGCTGGTTTCCACCGGGTAAGCCTGCGAGCAAGGCATAGAGCGAATCGAGCTGATCGAAGACGGCGGGCTCCTTGATTCCTTCACCGAAACTGGCGCGGAGCTTGGTGCCGCTGAAAAGTCTCCCTGCGCTTCCACGCGCCGCCTGCCAGGCGAGCGAGGCGCGCGGAATGCCGGTAAGCCCGAAGAGACCGTCGTCTTCGATCCCGCCACCTAGCGTATAGAACATGCGGTTGAATATGTCTCCTTGAAGCTGAAACGTGTAGCTATAGTTACCACGCTCGATCGAACTCGCCGGACTATCCGAGTAGCCGCGTTCATCCTCGTAGCGAAATGCCATCAATCCGAGGAGATGGGGATTGAAGCGGTAATCCGACTGCGCATAGGCGAAGTCTTTATCCGTGGAGCCGGAGTAGGTATACGGATAGGGAGGTCCATCGTTTGATTCCAGCGCCTGGCCCCTGACCGTGTATCCATTCGCCCCCTGAACGGTTACGGGCGCTCCCAGCGTATAGCCGGATTCTGCTGTCCCTGCCGGACCAAACTGGGTGTACTCCGACCTCAAACGCACCCCGCCATACCGCACCAGATTGTGCCAGTTAGCCGTCGTTCGGTCTTCCCAGGTTATACCGAAATAAGCGTCCTCATTCGCTTGTCTGGCCTCGGTAGGGAGGCCATACAGCTGAATCGCGCCCGGCTGTCCTGAAGCAACTTGGTCGTGATGGATTGTGGCGCGCAGGCTGGAGGTCGGAGATGGATTCCAGCCGTAGTTCCCGGTGAACGTGCCATTGTGATATTCGTCGTCAGGAATCGAATTGCTGCTGTCGAAACGCGAGTAGTCCGAGAAAAAATCGACCCTCTTGTATCTGCCGCCAGCGGCTCCTTCCTGGTGATAGGTTCCGAAGTTCCCCCCATCGATGAAGTAAGTCAACAAGGGAAGCCGAGTACTTCCTCTCGCCGTGGCGAGACTGATGACGCCGGCCAGTGCATCCGATCCATAGAGGACACTGTTTGGGCCACGAAGGACCTCCACCTGCGCAATTGCAGCGCTCGCAATATTGGCGAATTCCACCGCACCTCCAATGTCGTTCACCGGGATTCCATCGATCAGAATCTTCGTCGCGTCGCCAACACCATTGGCGCCGACACAGCAGCCACGAATGAAAACAGACGTCGTTCCTCCCGCCTGCCCCGTTTGCGTGACCTCAAGTCCCGGCACAAACCGTAGCCCCTCCTGAATATCGCGTGTGCCCTGATAATCGTCCGGGTTCAAGACCGTCACCGCGGCGCCGAGTTGCGCCTGCGGAGTGGGTGCGCCCGTGGAGGTAACCGTAATCTGCTCGGAAAGAGATGCGACACGAAGAACAATATCTGTGGTCAGTTCGCGGCCATCGCTTGGTGTATTGATCGATTTTTCCACGGTGCTAAATCCGGAAGCCGATACACGCAGCCGTGAGCTTGGGCCTGGATTCCGCGCGATGACGAACTGGCCGTTTGAATCGGTGACCGTGGATGCGACTGGAACTCCGTGTTCGAGCAGCTCCACTTTTGCGTTTGGAATGACTGCGCCAGATTGATCGGCGACAGTGCCACGCAGGCTGCTGCCCGGTGCGGCCAGAGCAACGATGGTGAAGGCAAAGATGAGACCACAGGTCCATCTCAGGAAACGCAGACGCGAAGGTCGGAACATGGTTTTCCCCTCGGAAGTTCCAGCAGGACCGGTCTCCTGACTCGCGCCTCAACAGCAGACGGCTGCCTTCCCGGAGTCGTCTCCAGTGGCCAACAAGCCGCGCCTCTTCGCTTACAGTTACGGGGTAGTGGCGGATTCGCACCGCGCTTCCCGATCATCCCGCTGTCATCGTGTTAATGGTTTGCGATGGCATTGCCATCGCCCGGATGAAATTGCTTCGCTAGCTCCTCCAGTACATCGAAGGCGACCGGACTCGGAAGATCGATCCGGTCGTCCACGTAATAAACTCGGTTGTTCTTGACCGCCGGAAGATTCTCCCAGCCAAGCCGCCCTCTAATCTTCTCGATCGACATCCTTGATCCCCGTATCAGTAGCAACGCTTCGGGTGCCCTTGCCAATACAGTTTCGAGACTCACCTGCGGCCACTCCTGTGGCAGGTCACTGGTGATCGAATGTCCACCTGCGATTTCGATCAAGTCTGTGATGAATGCGTGTCTGCCAACGGTGATTATCGGGTTGTACCCCACCAGCATCAGGACGCTCACAACCGGTTTGCCGCTTACCTTGAGCCGCACCGCGGCTACACGTCTGCGCAAGCTGTCAACCAGCGTTTTCGCAGCTTCTTCGCGGTTCAGTGCTTGTCCCAGGCTCGTAATCGACCGATAGATTCCTTCGACGCCATGCGGCGCGATCACAAACACTGGGATCCCCAGTCTCTGCAACTCGTCTACCGTCTCCGAACGGCTCATTTCAGCGCTCTCCAACACAAGGTCGGGATGCAACGAGACGATAGTTTCAATCGAGGGCGACTCAATCGATCCCACGCTTGGCTTCGTCCTCGCCTCCGCCGGATACTTTGTGTAATCCGTCACCGCGATCACATCCGCTCCGGCACCGAGCGCATACACATCGTCCACAACGCTGGGCATCAAACACACCAACCGGTGAGGATGGTTCGGAACTACGACGCGCCGGCCCAACTCATCTGTGACGGTCCGTGCGCACCATGCGGGCAGGGCGATGCATAAGACAAGCAATGCGCACAATTGCTTCATGCCGACACCCCCACGCCTTGGGCTCGCCGCGCAGCCGTAACTAGCGATCTGGCCAGGATGGGATTAGCTCGAAAATGAAGATGCACATAGCTTGCGAGCACATTTTTAAATTGATACCCCTCGGGCTCCTCGCGTCCTGAGAGTGAGTATTTGAGGTGATATGCGGTCGGGATTGCGCCGTCCGCTCGAACACGGGAGCAATGAAAGCTGTGTCCACGCACCCTTGTCCCTTTTTCTCCAAGTAAGCAGTCCTCGACGAATTCCACCTCTACATAGCCGAAGTGCACCAACTGCGGGGTCATTTCGAACTCCATCGGTAGCAGCCCGGTCATGGTGTAGTTGTGTCTAGCGAGCGTGGTCAGCGACTTTCCGAGGTAGATCATGCCCCCGCATTCTGCATACAACGGTTTGCCTGATTCCGCGAACGCGCGAATTTCGGCGCACATCGATGCATTTCGGCTCAACGCATCTGCATGCAACTCGGGGTAGCCGCCTCCCAGATAAAGGCCGTCGAGATTTGGTGGTAGCTCCGCATCTGCCAGTGGGCTGAATGGGACGATCTCCGCGCCGTTCTCGCGAAGCAGATCGAAATTGTCCTCGTAATAAAACGAGAACGCCTTGTCTCGCGCAACACCGATGCGCACCCGCGTCTGTTTAGGAAACAACGCCGGGATGGCTTGGCATTTTGCCATCTCACTCGGGCAAACGAGACTGAGCAATGGCTCCAGATCCAGCGACTGCTGTCCCGCTTGCGCAAATGCAGCAAGCCGAATCCCGACCGAAGTTGTCTCTTCCGTCGTTTGCAGCCCCAGGTGTCTCTCGGGAATCGCGAGCGCCAGATCGGTTGGCAATCGCCCTAACAATGGAGTCGCCGTAACAGAACCGATCGCCGTCTTAAGCAAGCTATAGTGACGGTCGCTCCCTACGCGGTTCAGCACAATGCCTGCGAATTGCAGCTCTGGATCGAAGCTCTCGAAGCCTTTAACCACCGCCGCAATGCTGCGTGCACTCTTGCCGGCGTCGAGTACCAGCACGACAGGCAGACCGAGGAGTTTGGCGATCTGCGCAGCGCTGCCATCTTCGCCGCCACCGGCCACTCCGTCGTACAACCCCATCATGCCTTCCACAATCGCAGCGTCTGCATCGCGGCTCGCTGACGCGAAAATTGCGCGGTTCGCCGAGCCATTGAGCATCCACGTGTCCAGATTGCGCGAAGCCCGCCCGCAGATCGTGCTATGGTGGCCCGCATCCAGAAAGTCGGGGCCGCACTTGAACGGCTGTACGCTATAGCCACGTTCTCGCAATGCCGCCATCAGTGCCAGCGCAACCGTGGTCTTGCCCACGCCACTGGCGGTTCCCGCGACTATGAAGGCGATCATCGCCGCGCTCCGATCGTTCCCTTGAGCGCCAGGGGAAGTCCGGCGACCAGCAGCACGACATTGTCGGCAATGGCCGCCACCCGTTGGTTCAGTTCCCCCAGTGCATCTCGAAATCTGCGCCCTGCCGGGTAAGGCGGCACTACTCCGCTGCCAACCTCGTTGGAAACCAGGACTGCCGAAGCAGGTAGAGCACGCAATGCGTCCAGAAAATCCTCAATGCGTCGAGCTGTGCAAACCGGGTCGAACTCCGCTGTGCCTTGAAGGTTCGCGACAAACACCGTCAGGCAATCGACCAACATCACGTCGAACCCCGCCGCGTGCTCGGCAATCACTTGTCCGAGTTCTAATGGTTCTTCAAATGTCCGCCAATGATTCGGACGCTCCTCGCGATGACGGCGGACCTTCTCTACCATCTCGGCATCGAGAGGTTGCGCCGTCGCTATGTACGCCACGCGCGCAGCCTTTGCTGCGAGCTCCTGCGCCCAGCGGCTTTTGCCGCTGCGAACGCCACCGAGCACGAGCGTGACCGTTTTACGGTCCGTCTCCTGCATGCAATACCTCTGCCCGCGGAGCATGACTCCACAGCGACAGCGGGATCAAATAATAGGCAGCTTTCTCATGGCCGGTGTGTTGCTTTACCCGGCAGGGGAATGCTCTCCAGCTCTCCCATCGAAACTGGATCAAGCCCAGATTGGCATCCGGCCGGTCTCCTGACTCACGCATCTCCGAATTCGAGATACCTTCCCGGGCGATTCGCAAAACCCAGCCCTTGCGGGCGTCAACCCAGTGGTGTTACTTCTCGAATTCTCCGCGTTTACAGTTGCGGGGCAGTGCCGGATTTTCACCGGCTTCCCGAACACCAGATGGAGCAATTGTATATCTGTCCGTCCTTTTAAAGTCAAGTGCCAATGAATAAGGAAGGTCAGACGGTCTACCCCCATTTGGTTCAGCGCTCGCGCGACGCGCCAGAACCAGTATCAGTCTTATAAACACCCGGCGCCGAAATTCTTGCGATCCCCGGGACCGCAGTCTCGCTCATTCTCTTCAGGCCGTGATTATCCGGCGCACCATGATGGATGGGCACATTTCACGGGAAGTCAACAACTCCTACTCGAGGCTTTCGAGCGAGTTGGTCTCTCGCAGCAGATCCATCCTCTTGAGCAGGGATTGCCGGTGAAGACCCAGGCCTGAACGTGAAGTGATCGTATTTTCAATCGGATCGTGCGACATCCTCAGTCGCAGCTTGACACGGTAATGCTAGGAAGCTGGCACAATCGCAACACTTCGGACTCCAGAATCGCCGCGGTCGCGCCTTCGGCGCGGACGATGAAAAAGCGGACATGCCTTCGGCATGGATGATGCAAAGACCTACACGCCTTCGGCGTGGATGATATTGAGTACACTCCCCAGTCTTCTTAGTGGGCGCATAACTTTGTAACGAGTGGGGGCATATCGCTGTAGGAAGTGGGGGGGATTAATTGTAATCAGCACCTGATCGCCTGCGGCGAATTTCGGCCTAACCTAACCTCGCCTCGTTCCAAATGAGGCTCGTCTTGCCTTGATCTAAGGTCACGGCGTATCTCGCGCTCCGGCCAGGAAGGCTTCAAATACCATCGGCGCAACTGCGCGTCCCTCCTCTGGTACCTCGAGCGTGACCGTCACGAAGTCCCGTCCTTCATGAATTGAGATATTGAGGAAGGCGCAGCACAGGCGCTCGTGCTCGACCATCTCGCGCACTCTCTCGACTGCGTCCGATGCGTAAGTGAGTTCAAGCCGCCGATCGTTCCTTTGGTGCTCGCGCAGCGCTTCTGCATTAAGCCGGGCAATCCATTCAAGGCGCGCCTGAAGATCCGCCGGTGCGAGGGTACAGGCAATCGGAGGCGTTTCAGGAGAGTCAGGGTTCATATTCCATTCCTTGCGATCATCTTCCCACGTCCCGGGCGTTCAGTTCGGGGCAACGTGTCTTCCCTTTTACCGGCTAAGAATGCTGCTCCACACGAAACCGAACGCCTGCCGGAACAGCTAATCGATCGCTGGATCAGGCGAGCCCAGGTACCAGTCATCGCCGGTGGGGAGGGAAGGCCGAGGATCCACGACAACTCTACACTACTAGCTGTCACTGCTTGGTTCGAATCGACGAACGGGCAGAAGCCCACGATGATGCGTCTATTTTAGCCTGATTATGGCCGTTTCCGAAAGATAGACCGGTGTACAGAGAGCGGCTAGACTTTGACCGCGCACAGATGAGCGTCGAAAAGGGAGTTGGTGCGTCAAATGCTTTGATTGAAGTCCGGGGCAATCAATTGTCATTGAGGTTCGGCGCGGCCAAGATCCAGTACAATGCTCGGAGAGGGATGCCACGGGGGTCCGACACCAACGTGGACGCCGCGTGCGCTCGCGGCAGCGCAACGAAATGGTTGGCGAGGTTTCACAATTCGCTGGCATCTATCGCGAGCGGCCACCGGATCCGGCGCTGCGGGAGCATGTTCGCTGCTTCTGGGTGAACGACCTGTCCAGGTCGCAGAACGAGTGGGTAACGGTTGTGCCCGATGGCTGTGTCGATATCGTCTGGACCGGCACAAGCCTCCTCGTCGCCGGTCCCGACACTCAGCCCATTCTCGATTGCCTTCCGCGGGGAGCCGTGGTGGTAGGCGTTCGCTTTCACCCGGGAGTAGCCTTATCGTGGTTTGGGGTGCCGCTGAGCGAAATCGTCAACAATCGAGTACCCCTTGCCGAATTCTGGCGGAATGACGCCGAAAACCTTTTCGACAAATTCTCGCGGACGTGCAGTGGACCCGAGATTTCAGTCGCGCTGGAATCGTTCTTGGTCCGAAAGCTGCCCGCGGTTGGCCTTGCCGACCGCCAGATCGCGTTCTTGCGCCGAGCCGCCGGCGAGGATTGCGATCCTGCCGGAGTGAGCCTCGGTCGCTTGGCTTCCTGCCTGGGTATCAGCGAGCGTACCCTGCGGCGCCGAAGCCTCGAGGCATTTGGCTACGGATTCAAGACGTTGGTTCGCGTGCTTCGTTTCCAGCGTTTCTTTCAGTTGGCTGCTCGTCCTCCGACGGGGAGTCTTGCCGAACTCGCTGCGCGCGCCGGCTATGCCGACCAGGCACACCTGACTCGCGAAGTACGACGCATGAGCGGCGCGACTGCCGGCGAGTTCGTTGCTCAAGCGCGAGGGTAAATTGGCCAATATGTTCAAGACTGGCGGCTTAACTTAGTTTTAAGATTCTTTCATGTTGAGGCATCAAATAAAATGCTCACCATGCGGAAGCCACAATCATGCAGATGGAACGGGACCTTTGCAATCGCAGATTGGAGTGCGCCGATATCTGGTGGTGTCAACTATTCTCATGCTCTTTGCGGGTCTGAGGACGCTGCCTTCGCAGACCGTGAACGATCAATCTCTCGAACATAGCGTTCACCCTATACTCGAGAACACATGTGTCATCTCCGCAGACATACGGCGTCTCGTCGCGTTCTATGAACTCGTTTTGGGCGACAAAGCAAAATGGTCAGGTGAGGATTACGCAGAGTTCGCGACGGGGGTGGGAATCCTGTCGATCTTTTCGTACCGCGCCCAGGAGAAGTACATTCCCGGCTCCGCGGAAGCGGAAAAGAACCGAAGCGTCATTCTGGAATTCAAAGTTGCCAATGTAGATACCGAATACAGGCGATTGCAGGGCCTGGTGAAGACATGGGTCAAGCCGCCAACGACGCAGCCCTGGGGCTCCCGATCGATCTATTTTCGCGACCCGGACGGGAATCTCGTCGATTTCTACACGCTGGTGCCGGCTTCGTAACCAATCAAGGAACCGGCAAGGCGTGAAGGTAAAACCTCAAGTCGGGCGAACGGCATAGGGATCCTTGACGGGCCATGCCTAAGGCTCATCTATCGCAATACATGTTGCGCATTAAGGTAGATCTGGAACCGCGCTGAAGAACACCGGGGTCTCGTGTCACTCGATGGTCCGAACAGTGTCTGCTTCGGGTCAGATCGCCTTCGAGAACGCCCCTGCCCCTTCTCATCTGCTTGCCTTAGACGAAGGTGCTTCCAAGAATTCCCGAATGTTCTTCATCATCTCGTCGGTCTGCTCGGAAAAACTGAAGTGTCCGCTCCGGTCGAGTATGACGAGCCTGGAAGTGGGGCCACGTCGTGGATTTCTTCTGCCTGCTGCGGAGTAATCACCAAATCCGCTCTCCCGCTCAGGATCAGGATCGGAATCTTTACCAAACCAAGTCCGTGCCGGTAGTCAAAATGTGCTGCGTCACCGCTCAACGTGAAGTCCATGTCGGCGCCCATGATGGCCAGCGAGATCTCCGGATTAAAGAACTGGCTGCCGGGCGGAGGCGAATCCTGGTTCTTCCGCCCGTAAAGGGCAACGTACTGAAAGATGGGCGGCGCGACACGCGCCATCTCCGCAGAACTGGATTTGAGGCCCTTCGCACGCAGGGCCAGCATCTCCTTCCAATTGTCAGGGAAGAGCTCCCGGATCAGGTTGTTCACGCGGTCGTTCGACTCCTGCAGAGACCTGCCGCTGACCGGCGAATGCCGAAAAAATCAGGTGGTTCACGGAACCCGGATACTTGATTGGGTAGCCTTGCGCTACCACCCCGCCCCAGGAATGGCCGAAGATGTCCCAACGGCCGATGCGAAGTGCTGCTTTGAGTGCCTCGACTTCATCGATCTCCTGGCCGCACGTGATCCTGGCGGTTGCGGCGCCAGAACGAGCCCGGTCGCCTCTGGAGTATGGCTTCCGTTTCGAATGCACGGGTTATCGGCAGAACCCGGTAACGGCACAACCCTGGGACGTGGATGCCAGCCGCCCGTTGCCCGCGAACCAATGGCCGACAGGGCCGGTCATGGTGTCGGCCGTCTTCCGTCCCGACTGGAAGAAGGGGCAGTGCCTCTATTTGCCTTGTGATCGTATGTCGATCGAAGGCCACGATGGTTGGCGCGCCGCCTACCCAAACCGCATTTGGCAGCCCGAACGCGGGATCATTTGTTACTTGGAGCAAATCTATGACCTTTTCCATCAGAGCGATTATTCGGGTGTTCGTAGCGCGTAAGCACCGGCTCGCCTGTCCGAAGCGCATGTGGAGCCAGATCCTCGCCGAACTCGCTCGGCGTGGTGAGGGTTGTCATGAAGCCGGGGTTTTTCTGCTTGGCCTGGAGCGCGGCGGGAGGCGCGAGGTTCAGGACGTGGTTTTTTACGATGACCTCGATCCTGAGGCGTACGCGACGGGCGTTTGTGTGCTCCATGGTGACGCGTTTGCCAAACTTTGGGCAACGTGCCGGAAGAAGAAGATGACTGTCGTTGCAGACGCGCACACCCATCCGGGCGAAGCGTTTCAAAGTTCCTCAGATAAGGCGAACCCAATGGTCGCACGGCCAGGCCATATTGCCATCATCATTCCTGGCTATGCGCGTCAGCCAATTTGGCTGCGGCAACTCGGCATTTACGAATACTGCGGGCAACACGAGTGGACGGATCGGAGCCCGGCAAAAGCGCCAGGATTCTTCTATACCGGGCAGGGGAAGTGATATGGGACACCTAGTCGATGCAAATAACCTGCACCGCGCCGCCAAGTACTTTATGGATAATGGCCGCGCCCGAAGTCACAACGAGGCGATGACGCTTCTGGCACAGTTTGGCCTCACCATCTATGTCGGACCGGAAATCACCGACTCAATCCACCACCAAAACGCTCTGCTTACCCTCGTAAATATGTCCGTCCGCACTCTCCTCGGCGGCGTGGATGTTGTCGGCCTGACGGACACGCAGAGTTTGACCCGGCTTGCGCCGAAGCGATCCTTGAAGCAAGCCGTGATCGAAATCGGTGGCCGAGTAGCTAATGAAGCAAATTCAGCTTGGCCATCGGCAGTTATAGGAGGTGCCGATGGTTCGGCGGCGAAGGTGCCGTGCTGGCGCATCACCTGGAATGGCTGGCGAGGAGGAGTCATTCCTTTCCACGAGAAAACGCGACTTCAAGAGGATGAGGCGATTGCTATCGCACCGCTTCTTGCCGCGGCCACCTGCGCCGCAGAAGCATTTGCCTTTCATGCTGGCGATCATAGTATGGCGGGCCGCAGACGCTTAGGGCTTTCGCTCTGGAATCCGGGCGCCGATTGGCTTGTGGACGACGCAACCGAGTCGGCCCTTTGCTTCCTGCCGTCGCGGCTCTGGATGATCGGTCTTGGCAATCTTGGCCAAGCATATGCTTGGTTACTGGCGTCCTTGCCCTACAAACATCGAAGCTCGGTTGAACTGGTATTGAATGACTTTGATCGTATTACACCCTCGAATGAAAGCACTTCGGTACTTTCCCGCAGGGTGGATATCAAGCGCAGGAAAACGCGCGTAGTCGCCGAATGGCTTGAGGAGCGAGGGTTCACTACATTCCTTGAAGAGCGCCGCTTCGGGGAATGGATTAGGCGGGCACCGGATGAACCCGGCGTAGCGTTGTGCGGGGTTGACAACGCGCTGGCGCGAGCTGCGCTGGAGAAGTCGGGGTTCGGTCTGGTCGTTGAGGCAGGTTTGGGAGGAGGGCCAGAAGCGTTTCGGAGTATTTCACTTCACACCTTCCCTGCCTCTCGACCCGCCGCAGAAATCTGGTCACGACAAGTGGGCCAGGGCGAGCAAAACGTCGAGGCAATGCCGGCGTACCAGCAATTGAAGCGCGAAGGGCTGGACAGTTGCGGTCTTGCGCAACTGGCATCGCGGACCGTAGGGGTTCCGTTCGTAGGCGTCATAGCCGCCTGCCTTGTTTTCTCCGAGCTTCTCCGGAGGCTCAACGGAGGACGGGCTTTCGAACTTCTGTCCGGTTCTGTCGCCGCATTGGAAGATATCGAGAGTATTTCGATGCCTTCCAAGCCTTACGCCTTCGGTCATCTTCCGGTAGATAACCATTCATGACTTTGAAGCATCGGTTCGGGAACTTCTCTGAGGGCGACAGCTCGGGCTTCGTTCTAAGCTCCCAACTGAATGTCCGGTTGCATCGACTGCTCAATGGGTGTTTTTGGGAAAGCCTGAGAAAAGTCCAGAGCTGCGCTCTTGTTGACTTCCACGCTCAAATGCGTGGGTAGCCAAGTGGCATCGTCGGTGAAAATGGTCGCTTCGTTGCTGGCGCGGGAGACGGCGACATAGCCGAAGCGAGAATTGAGCAGATCGGGATGGACGCTGGTATCTGCGTGAACGAGGACGCGCTCGGCTGTAAGTCCCTGAGCGCTGTGGCTCGTGAGAGCGTAGCCGTGATCGAAGTGCCGCATCTCGGCGGGATCGAAGGTGACCGTCCGGTCTTTCCCGCCATCCATGTGAACAGCTATCTCGTGGTTCTCGCCGATCTCCCGGATGGTGCCGAGATCGCGGTTGGCTACGCCCAGCTCCTTATTCGGCGCGGTGAACTGCAGCCGGTCGCCAATAGCGAACTCGAGCTTTATCTCGCGGTATGCGGAGATGCCGCGCAGCCTCGACGGATCGTAAGTAACCTGAACGCCATCTGGTTTCTCGACGGTCAGAAGATTCGATTTGGGATCGGAGGCGACTACACGGGCGTAACCGTGCCGCTCGATACCGATGGCGTTGCTGCCGCGCTGATAGTGGAGCACTTCACCCGCCTCGTAGCGCGCGGCCCAGGCCCGGTCGGCGCCGGTCATGTCGGAGCGCGGAGAAAGCACGCGCATAGAGTGGTTTTCAGACTTGACGATGCCACGTGCCTGCAGCTCCGCCCGCACAACCTGATTGATCGTGCGCCGTGAAGCATTGTCCGGCGAAACGATGATGGTGTTGTGGGGGCTGTCGGCATAGTTTCGGGCGATTGCGGCGATGCGCCTCTCTGGGTCGACGATCTCGGTCACTCTGCCCTGTTGTTCGAGCAACCCAATGCCCTCGGCCACCTCGCCGCGCGACAGATGCTCGACGGCGCGCAGCAGCTCCGGGTCTTTCTGGCGCACGATCTGGTCGAGTCTGGCGGTTTTCATGCCGGCATTCACCAACTGCTCGAAGGGCTTTCCAGCTTCGACGCCCTGGTGCTGCCGAACGTCGCCGATGAATATTACGCGGTCGCCCGGACCGAGTTTGGCAAGGAAATCGCGTACCTGTTTGGTGCTGGCAAGACTCGACTCGTCCACCATATATAGGTGACGTTCCGGACTTGTCTGCCTGGACCGCGCGAGGAAACCTTGTAGCGTATCGGCGGATATCCCGGCGTCGCGGAGCTGGTGCGCTGCGCGGGAAGTCGGGGCGAAGCCCTCGACGATATACCCGCGCTGTTCGCCGGCTTCCCGTACGGTTTTGAGGGCTGACGTTTTGCCCGCACCGGCAGATCCCTGAAGCCCCTGCACAACATCGCGTGAGGTCAGAATCTCCTCGGCTGCGACTCGTTGGGCGGAGTTAAGTTGCGGGTACTTGCCGGTGTGCGCTACCGCCTGCTGAACCGGCATGATCTGCTCCACGCGGCCCTGTCCCTGCCGCATCTGCCGCAAGACCTCTTTCTCCGCTTCGATGGTCTTCGCAGTGGTGAATTGCCGCGCACTGTTGTGTTTCTGGCCCGGCACAAGCTGGAATTCGCCCGAGGCGAGACGCGCTTCTACGCTGGCGCGGACCTGACCGTAGGTGGTCTCTCCCATACTGCGCCGCAGGGCATCGCGGTAGAGCGTGCGCTCGTCTGTGACGGCCTCGCGCTCGAAGCTGCGCTCGCGGGCGAAGGTCACGGCCTCCCGTGCGGCCTGTTGGGCCTTTTCGGGAGAGTGCTCCACTGCTTTCTCCCGACTGCGTTGCCGTGCCTCCGCAACCACCCGATCGGGCTGGTTGCCGAACTCGGCGGCCAGTTTGCGATGCGCCGCGAGCACTTCCGCTGGCGACTGAATCTGTTTCTTGTCGCGCGTCGCGTGGGCGGAAATCTCCGCCGCTTCATAGCCGGACAGCCCGTTTTGCCGCATGTGTTCGAGGATCTGGTTCTGGCGCTGGCTCGAAGCATCAAGATACTCCTGCGAATATCCCTTGATCTCTGGAGCACCGCTTCTTCCCCGCTCGATCTCGTAGCCCAGATCCCGCAGTCGGAAGGTCAGTTCCGATTGATAGACGGCGGTGGCGAACTGCTGCGACTCGAAGAATCCGCGTTCCTGTAAAGCGCGCGTGGCGCCATCCGCGCGCTCGGTGACATTGAAGACGACGGCATGGGTGTGAAGCTGGGGAGCGGCATAGCCGTCCACCGGCCGCGCCGTATCGTGCTCGAACTTGGCGACGATGAATTGGCCGGTGGACTCGGCGGGGCGATTGCCGCCGATGCGGGCCTGCGTATACCGTTCCAACTCACTCAGAGCGGTGCTCACGGCCTCACGATGGGCCGCGCGCACCCGGTCATCGCCGCCGACAAGCGCAGTGAGAGACACCGACTTGGGCGCACTGAAAGTCGCATCCCACCCGGCCCGGTGCTCGACGGATTTCACTGTCTTTCCGTCCGCGCCCTGATACTCGAAGGATTGGCGATGCTGGACAAGTTGCTCGCCGGTATAGGGGTGCTGACCCTCAGAGAGCCGATGAAACTCCTCGGCTCCGACCGCGCCGCTGAGCCCGTACTTTTCAGCAAGTCGGCCCTGCCACTCGCCGCGCACGGTCTGGCCCTGGCTCCAATAACTTTGATCCGGGGAGGTGAATTCCTGGCGGTGGTAATTCTCGAGCTTGCCTGCCGAGAGGGCCTTTGAGATTTTCAGCATGGCTCAGTCTCCCAGGGAAAATCCGCTCTGGATATTCTCGGCGGCTTCTTCAGTTGTTTCTGGCTCAGGGGGTTTCTTTGCCAGCGTCTTCGGATCGAAAGCGAGGTCGTCGTCTTCGAGCGCGCGGGGGATGAAGGCGGGCTGGGTCGCGGGAATGTCGTAGTACGCGAACGAGAAGTGGGCGACGTAGTTGCCGAGCTTCAAAAAGGCGTGGCGGTCAGGCAGGCCGGAGATCTCGGAATCGAGTACCAACGGCTCGACCTGGCGCTCCAGCGTGAAGTTCTTTCCCATGCGGCTGTCATCGAAGTGGGTCTGACGCATCCGCTCGATCTCAATTTTGCCGATGGCGCTCGACACCCACTCGGCAGCCTTCGGCTCCGTGGTTTTGAGGAAGATTTTGGTGGCCGGCTGCGACAGCATCACTTCGGCCATGTGGCCGTAGATGGTCTCAAGCTGCGCCTTGCCCTGGAAACCCAGCACAATCGGATTTTTGCTCTTGCGGTTTTCGGTAATGGCAGTGTGTAACTGCGGCAGCCGTTGCAAGCTGGCCAGCTCGTCCAGCACAAACCACACCGCATGCTGATTCTCTTTGGGCTCGTTCAAGAGCCGCAGAACGAGCAAATCGATCCAGAGACTGTGCAGCGGACGCAGGGCCTCGCGCTCGCTGGGTTTCGACGTAAGGAAGATCCAGCCCTGACGCTCCTCGGCCCATTCGGTCGCGCTCCAATGACTCGCGGACTTCTCTTTTTTCGGTAGAAAGCGCAGGCTGTCGGCAATCAGTCCGAGCGACGCCAGGACGCCATTGCGCTGCTGCTGCGCGCCCTTGGCGATCATGGTCGCCATCTCGGTATTTTGAACCCGTCGGTCGATCTCGTCGGGGTTTGCCATCCACTCGACCAGATCCTGCGGCGTAGGGCCGAAGGTCAGAAGATGGGCGAATATCTTCTGCGGGGTTTCGGTAAAGAACTCGCCCTTTTTATCGGTCATCGGCTGGTACAAGGAAGCGGCGATGGCCTTGGTTTCGGCGCGGCGCCGCAGCTCTTCGGATGGCCCCCAATAGGGGCAGCGGTCGTCGAGAGGATTCAGGATGATGTCGCCGCGGCTGCTCTTGTAAAATCGCTGCACGAATTCGCAGGCCGGGTCGTATACTATTGCAGAATCTCCCCGTTCCCCGATCTGCAAGAGGAGCTGCATAATAAGCCGGGTCTTACCGGCGCCCGTATCCCCCATCAGCTCGATGTGCTGCCCCTCGGCGCTGCGCGGAATCCGCATCAGCCGCTTCGATTCGATGGTTTTGAAGCCAACACCATCGCCCTTGACAGCGCGGTTGAACGCCTTAGGTGTGACGCGCACTGGCCCTTTGAGCAGTCGGCCATACTTCATCTTTTTGAACCGTTCTACATCTATCCGTGCAGCCAGCACAAGCAGGATGAGCAGCGTAACCAGGCCCGCCAGCAGGGGCCAGAGGAAGACCTCGGCGGCGGTGTGCCCGCCATATACGAACCGCTGGAGAAAGACATGGAGCGGCCTGTTCCGAAAGGTCGTGTTCTTGCCGCGATAGAGGTAAATGAGGCCCGAGGCGCGCGCGTCGGGAGACAACTGGAGGGGCAGCGGAGGCCCGAACGCCTGCGGCGTCGCGCCCGGCTGCACGTCTGCCGCGATAGCGGGCCGCGCGTGAAAATGCCTGTCCGCAACAGACAGAAGCCGGTATTGATCGATCTGCCGGAACCCAGCGACAACGCCCGTCCGCAGGTACGGCCAGAGGTCGAATCGTTCGAGCGGCGGCATGAACGAGACAATATAGACGCGGAGAAATACGAAACTCAGCAGCAGTGCCATAGCGATGGCTGCATAGCTGTAGACCGGAGCCTGCAGCGGCGTGACGATGGTTTCCCGGCGTCCCCAGTGGATCGTATTCATAGTTGTTCTACACTCCTCTCCGTATAGCTGGCGAGTACGTCGTCGGCGACTTTACGCTTGTTTGCTTTCACGTACCGCAGCATTTCCTTGAACTGCTCCGCAGTCATTTGCTCGCCGCGTAGGAGAGGTTCGAGAGCATTGACGAACAGCAACCGAAGAGCCTGAACTTCGATGAAAAGCGCACTGTTTTCGTCCACTTTGTATTGCTCCCGAATGGCGGCGAGCAGGGCTTCGCGCGCCCATTCGCTCAGGAGTTGCCCACGGCTCGCCGCCTTCCTTGCCAGGCTCTTTGCTTCGGCATCTGTGAACTTGCCTCCGACGGTAATACGGCGAACAATACTGCGTCTTCTGCCGGCACTTTGTGTACTCGCGATTTGAGAAACCATAATTACCTCGTATAGCGGTCATTGGCGCTGCTCGTTTGGAACTGCCTACGTTCGTAGCGTTTACGTGCTCAGCGCCAATGACCGCTAGTAAGCGCCAAGCACCACCCTCCGAGGGATGGAGTATCGAGATCCTTCCGGTGCGAAGCACCGTAGTGGCTCTGCGAAGGATGCCGGTGCTGATTCATGCCTTCAGCACCCGCACAGAACTGTTGGATTCCGCCGCGGGATGTGGCTTCCCGTTGGCCTGCTCTCCACCATCGGAAGCAGGCACGCGGCGAACGCGTAACGTCGGCGTGATCCGCCGCGCCTCGGGAGTGCGAAGGAACTCCTGAAAATCGCGGTCTTTGGCAAAGACATAGGCGAGTGCCTGCTCAATTACTTCATCGGCAGATGCGTGGATGAAAGCGGCATACTGATCGATCTGCAAAGCGGTCGCATCCGTCAGCCGAATCGAGGCGCTGACGTAACGGGTTTGAGTGACTTCAAGCAGGGGCATTGGGTTCTCCTTTGGCGGTGGAATCAAGCGGTCTTTCGCCGGGCGATCATGCGCCCTGCCGTGGCTGTAATCTCCCGTGCACGGGCTCCAGCTACTGCGGCGGGAAACTCAAAGCGCCGGCGTACTTCGAGCATGGTGATGACGTCGTCGATGCGGATGCCTTCGGCAAGCCAGAGGCGGGCCGAGGCGACATCGACGGTGCGCCGTGCGTAGTAGAGAGGATCGGGCTTATCGGAGCGGTGCGAAGCAAGCTCGCGCGTCAGCTTCGCGGCGTCTTTGCCGCGCGACAGTTCACTCAAAACCCAGGCCCAATCATCTTCGGAATGCGAATGTTTCCTGGAGGGTAATTTCCGTGTGTTGCCGCACACTGGAAGTACTGAAGCGTCCGCAACCCCATCGAGCCGAAAATCTTCAGGGGTGTAGATCGAATCGGTTGGATATTCGACCGTGACAGAATGAGCGGGCGAATACTTATGATTGACGAATCCCGGTACGCGCAGCACCCGGTTCCGATCCGTGCACGCCGGATCGCCGCCGAAGGTGGTGGCGAGCATTTTGAGCGTCTGTTCCTGGTGCTCGAAGTCGAAGCCGGCGACCCGCCATAGCGCCTGGTATTTGTCGGGCGACGTGGAGAGAATTGCACTCGGCGCTGGAACCGTATCCGACGCCCGCAGCGCAGCGAGCCGGGCGTCTCCGTCCGAATCAATATCTATATAGAGGTGGCGGATGGAAGCGACGCATTCTTTGATCCGTTTGCGGCTGCCGGGACGCAGAGGATTCGCCGAGACATAGATGTTCGCGCCACCATCGTTCTCAAAGCCCAGCCACGCGAGATAGCGGGGCTGGAGCGCCTGTTCGAGCGTGACGATGCGCTGCTGAGGCCTGGGCGCATCTTCCCGACGCATCAGGAGCGCAACGGTTTCGCTGGAGGCGAAACAACGGGTGAGAAAGCTGGCTGCGATCTGGTTCATGGGTGGTACCTCAGAACACTGCGATTCCTCGGGCCGTTAGCAGAAGGAAAGCCCGGCGCCAACCGGGCTTTCGCCGCGAAGAGGAAGAAGCCTATTCGGCTTCAACTTCTAAAGGAATCTCCTGCTCGATCTCTTCCTCCGCGGCGGCCTTCTCCGCGCGGTCGAGCTTGAGGATGGAGTTGACGCGAATGCTGTCGGTGCGCACCGGCTTCTTCGCCTTCTTGGGCGTGTACTCGGTGTGGCGAATCTCGCCCTCGACCTGCACGTGCGCACCCTTCTTGAGCGTGCCCGCGAACTCGCCGAACTTACCGAAGACGATGCAGCGATGCCATTCGGTGTGCGAGACGTACTCGCCGGACTCTTTGTCCTTGTAGGAGGTCTTGGTGGCGAGCGAGAAGGTGATGAACTTCTGGTCGTTCTTGCCGGTGCGGACTTCGGCGTCGCCGCCGAGGTAGCCGATGAGTGTTGCACGATTCAGATACATGGTGAGTCTCCGTTTTTGAATTCCCGATCTGCTCGGGTCACACCGGGCGAAGCCAAGCGAGTGGGCGCGACTCCCAAGGCCGAAGCTCTGCATTTATGGAGGGTCCGTCGCAGATGGAAACCGTAACCGACAGGCGGCGCAATCCGGGGTTCCCGACGCGCGTTCTTTGTGCGGTGGGGTGGTGAAGCCGAAGCAGAAGAGCGAGCCTGCCGCCGGGCGTCGCAAAAGCCCCGAAGCAGTGACCGAACAGTCGAGGAATTGCACCCGGAGACGAGCATCTGAACGATGCGATCTCTCCGCCTCCTGGCGATGCCATCGGCCGGCAAACCAGATCCACATTCCGCGCTGCCTGACCCCGGAGCAAAGAGCCGCATCTCGCGCTCGGTATCGCGCGTCTCGTGTTCGGCGCGGCCACGGTCAAGAGCACGCGGGGAGAGCGAGATTCCGTTTGTCACGCTACGCACAAGAAGCTGATTCATAGCCGTGCCTCCGATTTGCGTTTCCGCCTGCTCGATCACGCTGCCGCCACTGCGGGAGCGCGGTAGATTTCCTCTGTCACGAAGGACTGCTCCCCGTGGCTGTAGCCCAACACGCGAATCAGCTCGCGTACCCGGCGCCGGCCCGCGGAATCGCGTTCGCAGTAGAGAACGAAATTGACTGCCTTCCCCGTCTGAGAGCGGATGAACTGCTGGTTGAGATTTTCCCTGGCGCTCAGCGCCATGTCGGCCAGCCGGTCCAACGCGTCCAGAGCGGAATCGGCGTGCAATGTTGAGAGCGTTCCCCCGTGGCCGGTGTTCATGGCCTGCAGGAGGTCATAGCCGCATTCGTCGCGGATTTCGCCCATGATGATGCGGTCCGGGCGGTGACGCAGCGCCGCGGCTACAAGCTGGCTTGGTGTGATGGCAACCTGGCCGGGAATCGCATCGACCGCCTCCCAGCGAACCGCGTTCGGATGGGCGATTTTCAGTTCGGCCGGCTGCTCGATCACAATCAGCCGTTCATGGAACGGAACGTGATCGAGCAGGGCCTTCATCAAAGTCGTCTTCCCCGATGCGGTTCCCCCGGCGATGATGCCGTTCTTCCGCTCACCGATGAGCCGCACAACCGCATCCCGCACCTGCCTGGACAGGCTGCCCGACGCGACCAGTTCATCCGAGGTGAACCAGCGGTTGAATTTCCGAACGGTGAGAGTGGGGCCGTTGATCGAAGAGGGCGGACCCACGACGGCGACACGCGACCCGTCCGGCAGGCGCGTATTCAGGATGGGACTCTGGCTGGTGAGATCCTGGCCAAGGATGCGCGCAACGCGCTCGATAGCGGCCTGCAGACGGTCATTGGTGTACGGCGCTGCCAGTGAAATGTGCTCCACAACTCCGCCACGATCCGCATACACGCCGGTGGCGCCGTTAATCATCAGATCGGAGATGGACGGGTCCAGCAGAAGCTCGCGCAACTCGCCGGGGAAGAACGGCAGTATCAGCTCGTAACTCACCGCGTCACTCCTGCGGCCGGAGCCGCGCCCGAGTTCGGGACGAGCGGGTCTACCGAGACCTCGTTTTCGTGGAACTGAGTGATCGTGAGACCGAGCGGGTTGATGGTCTCGAATTGCGGGAAAACTTTGGCCTGATCGCTGACCTGCGCGGGGTTCAGATAGTAGGTAACGCTCAGCATCCAATGCTCGGTGCGCGGCTGACGGGAGTGGTCGGGCGAATAGATTCGATCGATGGCGACCAGCGCCGTGCCGCGGGCGACGTTTCCATCCTGGATCTTTTGGACGGACATGGAGGTGATCGTCACGTCGCGCACTTCCACATCGCTCTGTTCCATCTGTCCGGCCATCACCTGCGAGACCAGGTGATTCCTGTTGTCCTCGGCCATCAATTGCGAAGCCAGCGACTGGGACAGAAAGTAGTAGTTGAGCGGGTACTTCTTCGCAATGGTGTCGCGGTTGATGGTGTAGCGATAGTTCGCCCAGTCCGTGAGGTAAGTCCGTACTTCGCCTTCGCGCGGGGTGTAGTTGAGATCGCTGTACTGGATGGCCTGCGCCCGGCCCATCTCGTCGATGCGGATATAACGATTGACCATCGGGCGGTGGGCCAGGGAGAAATTGAGCCACATCGATCCGCACAGCAGGACGGTTCCACAGCCGATGACGAACCGATATGCCTTCCGCTCGGCGTAGTGCGAGGCATACACTTCGTTGCCGATCTGGTCGGCGAGCACGGCTTGCTTTGGCGTCATGGTCGCTTCAACGGGTGCTGTGCGCGTGGACATGGGGAGCACTTGTCCTTTGTTCAAGAGTGAGAAACAGGTTCAACGTGTAAATCAAGACGACGACGGACAAGATGGCGATAGCCGAAAGGAACAGATAGCGCAATGGCCTCGATAGTCCGAGCCTGCGAAGTAAGAGAATTCCGAGAATGTACTGCCACATAGTCTTATGCACCTCCAGTCATCACGGTGGCCGAAGCTGCAACCCCTATCGCTTGCGTGATGTTGCTGGCCATACCTGCAGCTCCGCCGAAGATCGCCTGCGTCATGCTCGGAATGAAGAGCATGTTCACGATGAAAGCGACGAATACCATGATGCAGGGAATGAGGTTCGCAAGCCACATCTCAATTGAGTAATTTCCATTGAAGGTCTGCTGAAGAAATGCGTTCATGAAACCGGCCCACACGAAGATGAAAGCCGCCGCGACCGCGCGGATCATGGCAAAGCTGACGAGCACGTCGAGAAACTGAAAGAACTTGGTTCGGAATGTCCTGGTCATCAGCAGTGGCACGAAAATCGGCCCAAACAAAGCCGTCACGCCATACAAAATGAAGGCGCTGCAATTGATGACGAAAAGGATTGCGGACGCGATGCCAAGCAACACCTGCACGACGAAGTAGCAGAGGATCTGAACCGGCGCCATGAGCGACGGCATCGCTGTGTTGTCGCCCGCAGTCTTAAGCAACTGAAGCAGTTGATTGAGCGAGTTCTGGTCGAAGGCTGCGACGATGGCCTGAGCGATATATGAGAAGAAATGATTGATGCCGAAACTTGCGCCCGGAAATGGATTCACCCAGTAGTTCAGCAGGAGTGAGCAGATGATGAGCCGGAGCATGAAGTTCGTGAGATCGCCAGCGCGGACCGGATGGGTGTGAAAACGCAGCGTCATGCCGGACGTGTTCCAGTTCACGACCATGCTGATAAGCGTGAAGAGAGAGATGCAACTGAGTTCCGTCAGGCCAAGCTGCGTGAGCGCGCCACCGTTCTGCGTGGTGAGGTTGGTCAGATTGTTCGTGAACTGATAGAGCCAGTCCACGCCGGAACTTGCGCTCGGTAATGCCTGGGCCAGCAATGTCGTGGGAACCATATCGCATCTCTCTCTGTGCCGATCAGGGGATGTACTTCTGCCAGATCTTGCCCTCGTTCGCGGCTGAGGAGCTGTGCTTCTTCTTGTCCTGCTCGACTTGCTGCCGGAATCGCTCGTACTGTTGCTGCCTTTCTAACGCCGCTTTTGCCGCCTCATGCCGCCGGTAGGCCAGTGTGCCGGCGATAGCCATGAGCACCGCGAGAATGGCAAGCAGGATTTTCGTTTGGATCGCTTCGAGCATTGCGCCTCCGGTCAGGGCAGGTAGCTATCCCAGGTGTTGCCTTCGTTCGCAGCGCTGGTGTCGTCTGCGGAGCGTTGCTGGGCGACGTAGGCGGCGGTGTTGAGGTCCGTCGCTGCGGCGTTGCGTTGCTGCATATTCGAGACAGCCATTTCCGACGCGAGGCACGCCTGCAAGACGCCCTGGGACTGCATCTCGGACATCTTCTGCCCAGCGGCCGCGTTCAGAAGGTTCAATTGCTCGACTTCACTGTTGGTGGCTGTGCTGCCGTCAAGCTCATCTGACGCAAGGCTGTCGTTGGCCGCGGCGTTCTGGGTCCGCGCGGCGCGATACTGGCCCACAGCGGTAAAGCAATCGGGCGAAACCGAATCGGACGCCTCGATCATGGCGAGTTCGGAAAGCTGCGTGCTGCCTGGCGTCTGTCCGGCGAGGTAGGTGGTCGTGGTGCCGTTCACGGGAACCGTCGCCGCGGTCCATGCCGTGCTGGAAGCGGCGGGAGAATTCGTATTGAGCGCCACGGTCATGCCGTTGGTTTCGCCGAACATGTTGCGGACGTTGGCGTTTGTCATGGCATTGAGGGTGGTCTGCCACTGCTGCTTGATCGAAAAATGCTCGATGTTGTTTTTGAGCATGTTGTACTGGGTTTCAATGGTGGTGAGCTGCGAGACGAGGTTGGCGTAGCTGGTCGGATCGAATACGATGTCGCCGATGCCGAACAGCGCAAAGCTGGGCGTCGCGGTGAGAAGCAGCGCCGCGCCGCCGATGATCCACTTCTGACGTTTTGTCATGATGAAGCCTCCTTCCGGACACTGGGCTACAGAGTTGGGTCCATGCGATGTTCCGCATAGGACGGAATCAGGATGTCGCGCCCGACGTAGATGCGGGCGCGGGAGCCTTCCTTGAGCGTGATAACCGGCAGCCGGTTGAGAAAGTGGTTCAGTACCTGCTCGCCCTCGACGGCCGACTGCTCCGAGATGCCGTTCTGAATCTCCGTGGACGGCGTAAGGATGCTGCCGTTGTTGCCGATCTGCGCCAAGCCGCCCAGGCCGCCGATGGCGGCAGCGGCGGCAAACGCCTGAAAGTATCCGTGGCTGACTTTGGTGGCAAGCCCCGTCGTTCCGATCTGGTCGAGGCCAGGGTATTTGTCGAAATCGAGTGAAAACCCGTCCGGGCAGATGGCACGCTGAAACACTACGAACAATTTGCGTTGCTGCGCGTTGCCGACGCTTTGCACGGTCCCAATCAATCTCGTGCCCTGGGGCATCAAAAGCTGCTGATGGTCGTGCGAGTAGTAGTCGGTGGTCAGCATGACCAGGACGGGGCCGCTGAAGCCGCCGTCGATGTGATTGGTCACGACGCCCTCAAGGACTGTTCCCTCGAAGATGCGGTACAGCCGGCCTTGATACTCATCGAAGCTGTACGGGGCCATCGGATCGGCGTTGGGGCCGGGCGCGGCATGTTGCGAGACAGGCTGCGCGCCGGACGGCGGCGCGGAAACCACCTCACTCGCACCGTTATGAGTCGTCTCATTTGCGGCTTCCGCCGCCGTTACCGGGCTCGCAGTGTTCGGGTGCTCGAAGTCAATCGCCTCGGTGTCGCTGTCGATGGCGTTCTGATGCTGTTTTTCTTTGGCAAGCTCGCGCTGCTTCGCTTCCGCCCGTTCCTGGGAAGCGTCCGACGTAATGACAGGCGCATTGGGACTCTCGCCATAGATCGCCGCCCGCTGCGCGGCGGTCATAGGCGGCGCGCTCGCTCCTTCCGGTCCCGGTATGCCTTCCGCCGCCTCAAGCTGCTGCATGGCCGCTGCCATCTCCTGCTGGTGCTGCCGTTCCTGGGCATCCCGCTCGGCCTGCAACTGTTGCTGAGTCTCGAAGCTGTTCACCTGCTGTGCGTTGGGCGCTGCCGGGCGCGTCACGGGAACGGTTCCGGCGGGCGCTGCCTTCTTGTTGCCCTTCAGAAGGCTCGAAAGGTTGGCAATACCGATGAGCCCTATGATGACGACCAGGGCGATAATGACCGGCATCGTCTTCCGCACCGGCGGCTTCGCTTCGGGCTGCACCGGGACGGTGGGGGACGGATTTTCATTGGGCTCTGGCATGGCTAGTTCCTTTCATCCGTCCGGTGGAACTCCACCTTCTGCTTGCCGATGGCGAGATACCCGCGCTCCAGTTCCTTCGGGACCGTATACAGACCATCGTTGAAATCAAAATTGATGAGCGAAGGTTTGCCGTCCTTCACTTCGTAGAGCGCGGGCGTCTCCTGGAATT
>Ga0335072_10002902_pt1 | contig 26184 bp, 22 predicted proteins | sample Lox_Sample_21_FD_206725 | JGI IMG/M metagenome (GOLD analysis project Ga0335072, IMG submission 206725) | Soil microbial communities from Loxahatchee National Wildlife Refuge, Florida, United States - Lox_Sample_2.1 | ecosystem: Environmental > Terrestrial > Soil > Wetlands | place: USA...
CATGTTAGGCACCGCGATCTTCGGTGCGCGCGGCGCCAATGGGCTACGGTGATCAACGGAATGCCGGGGCAAAGGCGCTGCCGTCATTGGAGGTTGGCATGCACATTAATGCTGGTGACACTGCCTGGATGCTGACCTCCACGGCGCTGGTCTTCTTCATGATGCCGGGGCTGGCGCTGTTCTACGGCGGGCTGGTAGGCGCGAAGAACGTGATCGCGACGATGGTCCAGTCCTTCGTGGCGATCGGCGTGATCAGCTTGCTGTGGGTAATCATCGGATACTCGCTGGCATTCGGCGCTGATCACTGGGGCGTGATCGGCAGCCTGCAGAACGTGTTGCTGCGCGGCGTCAACGGCACGCCGAACAGTTACGCCCCCACGATTCCGTCGCTGGTGTACATGGCGTTCCAGATGAAGTTCGCTGTCATCACCCCGGCGCTCATCGCCGGGGCGTTCTGCGAGCGGATGCGCTTCCGCGGTTACCTGGTCTTCATCGGCCTGTGGTCGCTTATCGTCTACAGCCCGTTCGCGCACGCCGAGTGGGGCGGCGGGTTTCTCGGCACTGGCGGCCTGCACGCGATCGACTTCGCCGGAGGCTCGGTCGTCCATGAGCTAGCCGGGGCCGCGGCGCTCGCCACCGCCATCTACCTAAGGCGCAGCCACCAGCTCGAGCGGCCGCACAGCGTGCCGCTGGTGCTGCTCGGCGCCGGGATCTTGTGGTTCGGCTGGTTCGGCTTCAACGCGGGCAGCGCGTTGTCCGCCGGGAGTGTCGCCGGCTACGCGCTGGTGAACACCCAGCTGGGGGCGTGCACCGCGATGCTCGTCTGGATGGGTATCGAGTGGTGGCGCCGCCGCAAGCCATCGGGCGTCGGCATCGCCTCCGGGGCCGTCGCCGGCCTGGCCGCGATCACCCCGGCGTCCGGTTACGTGCAGCCGTGGGCGGCGATCGTCATCGGTGCCGCGGCGGGGCTGCTCTGCTACGGCGCCGTCCACCTCAAGGAGATATTCCACTACGACGACTCCCTCGACGTGGTCGGCGTGCACATGGTCGGTGGCGCGATCGGGGTCCTGCTCACCGGCGTGTTCGCCAGCCTCGCGGTGAACGCCGCCGGCGAGGCCGGGGGCTGGACGCAGCTCGGCCGCCAGGCGGTGCTCGCCGTCGTCGGGATCGCCTACCCGTTCGTCATGACCTGGATCATCCTGTGGGTCACTGACCGCACCGTCGGGCTGCGGGTAAGCCCAGGAGATGAGGAAGCCGGCCTCGATCTGAGCGAGCACGCCGAGGTCGGCTACCAGCTGGCCGAAGCGGTGGCCGGCATGACGAGCGACGGCATGGTGGCCGCCCCGGGCGCGCCGCACGCAACCGAGGCACAGTAAGCCGGCCCGCCGCGCCAGGTGATCGCCGCCGTTCGGCCCCGCTAGACAGCTTCCGGCGGTTGCGGACTCGGCGGCGGCATAACCTAGCGCAGGTGGAACGAGCTCACCCGGGGGCGATGCACGGCACCCTGGCTGGGCCAGCGTGCGGACAGAGCTATGGAGAGAGGTCATTATGAGCGTCGGCAAGCCCGAGGTTGACTTTCCCGGCGGCGAGCCACCAGCCGAACTGGAAATCACCGACATCTGGGAAGGCGACGGCCCGGTCGCGAACCCGGGTGACAGGGTCGAGGTGCACTACGTCGGGGTCGCCTTCTCCACAGGGGAGGAGTTCGACGCTAGCTGGGACCGCGGCGAGCCCCTGTCGTTCCAGCTCGGTGGCGGGCAGGTCATCGCCGGCTGGGACCAGGGCGTGCAGGGCATGAGGGTCGGCGGACGTCGGCAGCTGGTCATTCCCCCGGGCCTGGCCTACGGGGACCGCGGCGCCGGGCGCTCGATCGCGCCGGGCGAGACCCTGATCTTTGTATGTGACCTGGTGTCGGTCTGAAGCCCGCCGATCCGGTCAGGAATCGAGAAGCGTCACGGTGTAGCCGGGCCTAGCCTTCGGATGGAGGGGTCGGCATACGGGCCCCTGCGGATCACAGAAGGGAGCGCGCGAATGCCTGAGAAGAATGCCAAGGCCGAGTCCGACGGGTTCAGCGCCGAGGAGCGCGCCGCGATGAAGGAACGCGCTGCCGAGCTGCGCGCCGAGGGCAAGAAGGGCGCCAGGAAGGCGGAGGGCCTGCAGGCGCTCCTCGACAAGATCGCCGAGATGGCTCCGGAGGATCGTGCGCTCGCCGAGCGCGTGCACGTGACCGTCACCGCGGCCGCCCCCGAGTTGTCGCCGAAGACCTGGTACGGGATGCCCGCCTACACCAACGCGGACGGCAAGGTCGTCGTCTTCTTCCAGGACGCGGGCAAGTTCGGCTACCGGTACTCGACCCTGGGCTTCCAAGAGGCCGCGAACCTCGACGACGGCGACATGTGGCCGGTGTCGTACGCACTCCAAGATTGGAGCCCGGTGGTGCAGAAAAGGGTGATCGAGCTGGTGCAGGCCGCCATCTCCTGACCCTCGGGCGCTGGCCCATACTGGCAGCATGCCCGTCCGACTGCATCACATCGTCATTGACGCTCACGATCTGCCGGGGCTGGCCCGGTTCTGGACCCAGGCGCTCGGCTGGAAGGTGCTCTCCGAGCGTGAGCGTGAGATTGTCATCGGCACCGACGACAACGCTCCCGTCGGCATCTGCTTCATGCCGGTGAGCGATCCCAAGACGGTCAAGAACCGCGTACATCTCGACCTCACCACCAGCGCGACGGACCGTGACCGCGAGATTGAGCGCCTGCTCGCGCTGGGGGCACGCCGGGCGGATATCGGGCAGACCGGCACCGAGTCCTGGACGGTGCTGGCCGACCCGGAGGGAAACGAGTTCTGCGTCATTCGCCCCAAGGAAACGCTCACCCGGTAAGCCAAGGCAGAATCTCGACGTACCCGTCGCTTCCGTGCACGCGGATCCGCTGGCCATCGGGAATCAGCCGGGTGGCATCCACCACACCGACGACCGCCGGCAGGCCGTACTCCCGTGCGATCACCGCGCCGTGTGTCATCAGTCCTCCGACCTCCGTCACCAGGCCTGCGATGGCGACAAAGAGTGGCGTCCAGCTGGGATCGGTGTGGGCCGTGACGAGGATGTCGCCCGGTTCGATATCAGCCTGGGCCATGTCCAGGATGACGCGTGCGCGCCCTTCGATGGTCCCGGCGGAGACCGGAAGGCCGATCAGCGCGCCGGCCGGCACGTCGTCGCGCCGGTACGCCCCGTCGATGACCTCGCCGTCCGATGTCAGCACCCGGGGCGGCGTGAGCGCGCGGTACGACCGGAACGCGTCCTTGCGCTGCCGGATTAGCTCGTGATCCACCTGGTTCGAGCGCACGACGTCGCGGAACTCCTGGAACGTGAGGTAGAAGACGTCCTCCTTCTCGGGCAGCACGCTGGCCTGCACCAGGCGCCCGGCTTCTTCGAGCAAGGCCTGCTTGTAGACGAAGTAGCGGCTGATGATGAAGTACTTCGGGTACTCCCGGTAGCCGATGAAGGTGCGGACCCGGTCGATCATCCGCTTGGTCTCGTTGGCCTTGTGCTCCCCGTCCGGCAGGGCACGCAGGCGTTCGAGCACCTCCTGCGCCTTCTTCTGCGCCTCCTGCCGCCCTTGCTCGAAGCGCCGCTTCGCGGCGCCCGGCTCGAAGTTCCTGACGTTGTCCAGAATCACGGGCACGAGCGTCGCGGGGCGTTCGCGCCAGCGTGGCCTCGTGATATCGATCTCGCCGACGCAGCGCATGCCGTACCGGTCGAGGTAGGCCTCGATGGCCTGGCGCGCTTCGGTCCCGCCGGCCAGCTTCGGCAGCTCGTCCAGGAAGCCGTCGTCCTGGACGTGCTGCAGGAACGCCACCACCTCCGGATGCGGGCGGATCGCGTCGGCGACGTCGAGCAACGCCAGTCCCATCTCCGACGTGATGTTGCCTGGGGCTGACAGCGTGAGGGTGTCGGCCGCGTTCTTCTCGCCCAGCCATTCCTGCAGCTGGTCGTTGAGCCACCAGGTGGCCTCCATTCCCGCCATGATCGCCTGCATGCTCAGCGGATCACCGAGGACCCGCTTGTGCTCCTGGAAAGCCTCCAGCAGCAGGTCGAACAGCGCCGGCCCGGTCTTGGTCCGGATGTCGCGCCGCAGGGCGGCGATGGATGTCTGGCTGCGCTCGATCAGCTCGGTGACGATGGCCGGATCGGTCTCGATCGGGGCGGGCGCGCTGCCGAACGGCGGCCCGCCGGGGCCCCCGTCGGGGAGCGTAGGGATGAAGCCGCTGTCGAGGACGGTCTCCAGCGCGTCCGCGGTCAGCGGATCGGATCTCCCCACGACGTCCAGAAGGCCGGCGCGGCTGGCTGGCGATGCCAGGCGCTTGGTGGCATCGACGAACAGCCTCCCCCCTGCCTCGTGCATCGGCGCCATGGCCGTCAGCTGCCACATGGAGATGCCGAGCGGCTTCATGGCGTCGGTCATCATCTGCTGGTGGCCGACGGAGATGTAGACGTGGTGCTCCTGGTCGCCGCTCTCGGGGACGGGGAACAGGGTGGTGACCGGCCGGCTCTGAACGATCTGGAAGCCACCATCGACCAGGCACCATTCGATGTCCTGCGGGCGGCCGAAGTGCGCCTCGATCCGCCGCCCGAGCTGTACGAGCCGGACGACCTGCGTGTCCGTCAGCGCCGGCTGCGTCTGGTGCTGCGCCTCGATCGCCACTTCGTGCGTCCCGCCGGCCGGCCGGGCCTCGACGGCGAGCTGCTTGGTGGCGACCGCCTTGGCGACGACCTCGCCGTCGCGGACCTTGAAGACGTCCGGGTTCACCAGGCCGGAGACCAGGGCCTCGCCGAGGCCGAAGCTGGCGTCCACCGTGGCGACCTTCCGGTTGCCGGTGACCGGGTCGGCCGTGAACAGGATGCCGGCCGCTTGCGGGAAGACCATCTGCTGCACCACCACGGCCATGTGGACCCCGCGGTGGTCGATGCCGTTCCGCAGGCGGTAGAGCACGGCCCGCTCGTTGAACAGCGATGCCCAGCACCGGCTGATGTGCTGGAGGATCGCCGCCGGGCCTGTGACGTTCAGGTACGTGTCCTGCTGGCCGGCGAAGGATGCCGTCGGCAGGTCCTCTGCCGTCGCGCTGGACCGGACGGCGTAGGCGGCTTGCTCGCCGAACCGGGCGAGCGCGCGTGTGATCGCCGTCGCAAGATCGCCCGGGATAGCGACTGCGTCGATCGTCCGGCGGATCTCGGCGCTGAGCGCGCGGATCGCCTCCCGGTCGTCCGGGTTCAGGCGTGACAGCCGCTCGAGCGATTCGCTGGCGGACGGCACTTCCGCCATGATCCGCCGGAAGGCATCCGTCGTTACGCAGAAGCCAGCCGGCACGCGGACGCCGTCGATCCGCGAAAGCTCCGCCAGCTGCGCGCCCTTGCCGCCAACGACGGCGACCAGCATCTCGCCAGTCTCTTGAAGATCCAGCACGTACTGCTCGGTCACTGCGATACCTCCAGGGAAGCCGTGCCCCGTCGCACTGCACCGGCCGACCGAATCACCGGCGCCTTGAGCTCTGTCGAATCTCGTGGTGGTGCGTCCGGCCGACGATTCTGCAGCAAGACCCGGGTCTTGCCGCAAGCCCCCGGGTGCGCTATAGGTTGGAAGTGGCAGGGAGTGAGATTTCCTTGCCTTTGCTTTAGCCGTCCGCCGCGGGCTGGGATCCGTCGATCGCCGCCGCCCGGACCTGGGGCTTCATCCGCCGCCCGGCCGCTAACGAGCAGCGGAGCGCTGGATGCAGAATTCATTGCCTTCGGGGTCGGCCAGCGTGATCCAGTTTTCGCGCCTGGCCAGAACGCGAGCGCCCAGCGCGGTGAGCCGATCGGCCTCGGTGTCGGCGTCGAGGCCTTGCAGGTCCAGGTGAACGCGGTTCTTGACGGTCCTGGCCTCGGGCACGTGCTGGAAGAACAGGCGCGGCCCGTGGCCCGTGACCGGCGCGACGAGAACGGCGGGATCATCCTCGGGATCATTAATGCCGATGCTGCGCAGCCGGGCGAGTTCGGCGTCATCGTAGGGCGCAACCTGGTAATCGTCGATGGCCGCCGCCCAGAACCGGGCGATCGACGCCGGATGGCGGGAGTCAAAAATCACGTCGCGGATGGTAGCCATGGCAACCAGTCTGCCGCGTAGACCGCCTCGAGCGAGAGCATGGCCTGACCGCACCCGACGGCGGCAAATGCGGGTGATTACGTGACAATCGAGATATGACAGAGCAACTGCCCTCGTGGCCGGCCACGGCGCCTGCCAGCGGCTCTGTGGTGTTGCGTGAGTTCACCGACGACGATGTCCATCTCGCGCTCGCGCTGGGGCACGACCCCTACATCCCCCTGATTTCCAGTCTGCCCGCGCACCCTACGCTGCCAGAGGCCCGGGACTGGGTTCGCCGGCAGCGCGGACGGCTTGCGGAGGGGATCGGGCTGTCGTTCGCCATTGCAGATGCCCGGACCGGGGAGGCCGTCGGCACGATCGGATTGTGGCTGCAGGACCTGCCGGCGGGCCGCGCGACGGCCGGCTACTCGGTTCCTGCCGTGCATCGCGGCCGTGGCATCGCCACCAGCGCCCTGACGGCCCTGACCGCTTTCGCGTGGACCATTCCCGGCCTGCACCGGATCGAACTGTACATCGAGCCCTGGAACAACGGTTCCATCCGCGTCGCGCAAGCATCCGGTTACCAGCGAGAGGGCCTGCTTCGCAGCCACCAGGAGATCGGCGGCATCCGGCGCGACATGCTCCTGTACGCGATCACACGACCGTGACCGCTGATCTGCCTGATCCTCCGGGACACCGGTTAAAACATGCGATGGTTTATCCGTAATCCTATCGAGTCGCGGCATTAACCCGTGACTGCCAGACTTGAGCGATGACACGTACTGACCCGCTGGCCGTCGAGCTGAAAGACGTCAGGAAGCATTTCGGGCAGGTGCAGGCGGTCAGGGACGTCGACGTGAGCATTGCGCCGGGAGAAATCGTGGCGATGCTCGGGCCTAACGGCGCGGGCAAGACGTCCACCATCGACATCATCCTCGGCTTGTCCCGTCAGACGTCCGGGCAAGCGCTCGTTTTCGGCATGCACCCCCGGCAGGCAGTCACCCGCGGCCTGGTCTCGGCGGTGATGCAGACGGGCGGGCTGCTGAAGGACCTGACCGTCAAGGAGACCGTGCAGTACACCGCCAGCCTGTTCGCACAGAGCAAGCCGGCCGCCGAGGTGCTGGACCGGGCGGGAATCACCCAGATCTCGGACCGCCGGGTGGGAAAGTGCTCAGGCGGCGAGCAGCAGCGGCTCAGGTTCGCCATGGCACTGGTCTCCGACCCCGAACTGCTTGTCTTGGACGAGCCGACCACCGGCATGGACGTCGAGGGTCGGCGCAGCTTCTGGGCGTCGATCCGCAAGGACGCCGAGCAGGGCAGGACAGTACTGTTCGCCACGCACTACCTGGAGGAAGCGGACGCCTACGCCGACCGGATCATCCTGCTGCGGCACGGGCAGAAGATCGCCGACGGCACCGCGTCCGAGATCAAGGCGATGTCGGCGGGCCGCACCGTACGGGCCACCATGACCGAGGCCAGCGAGGCTGAGCTCTGCGCCATTCCCGGCGCGGACAGCGCGGAGATCCGCGGCGAGACCGTCCTCATCCATGCGAACGACAGCGACGCGGTGGCCAGGTACCTGCTGACGCGCACCTCAGCCAGGGACCTTGAAATCACCGCTCGCGGCATCGAGGATGCGTTCCTCGCACTGACCGGCGACGACGCCGAGCCAGGCACCGTGAACACTGGAGCTATCGGATGACCACAACGTCAGTGGCAGAGCAGAGCGGCCGGCGGACCCCGCGCCTCGGCGGCTTCAACCTGACCGCGCTGAATCTGGAGATCCGCCGGCTGCGGCGGAACCCGCGCGCCGTCATCATCACGGTCATCGTCCCGGTCATCTTCTTCTTCGCCTTCGGGCTGAATAAAGCCAACACGACGGGCAACTACGGCCACGGGAACTACGCGGCATGGGTTCTGGTCAGCCTTGCGCTTTATGGCGCCATATTCTCGACCACCTACACGGGCGCGGGGGTGTCCGTCGAGCGCGCCCAGGGATGGAGCAGGCAGCTCCGGCTGACGCCGCTATCGCCTGCCGCCTACATCGGCATGAAGGTGGCGACCGCTCTGGTTCTCGGGCTCGTCCCGATTACCGTCGTGAACGTGGTCGGCGGCATCCTGACCCACAAGGCCTCGATGCCGGTCTACCTGTGGATCGTCAGCGCCCTGTGCGTCTGGATCGGCTCGCTGCTTTTCGCCGCATTCGGACTGTTCATCGGTTTCCTGGTGCCCGCCGATGCCGTCCCGCAGCTGCTCGGCCTGATCATGTCGCTGTTCGCTTTCGTGGGCGGCCTGTTCATCCCGATCAGTCTGCTCCCGCAGGCGATACAGGACATCGCGAAATGGTCTCCTGAGTACGGGCTTAACCAGCTGGTGCACGCGCCGCTGCTCGGCACCGGCGTGGACTGGACCTGGGTCGTCAACGTCGTCGTGTGGCTGGCGATCTTCGCCGTGGGCGCGGTCTGGCGATTCAGCAAGGACACCGCGCGAGTCTGAGCCAGGTCAGCACCCTAGGTCACATCCTGAGCAGATCGAGGTCGCGCACGCAGAAGCCATGGTGCTCCCATTCCTCATTCAGCACCACGTGCAGGCACTCGAGCACCGACTTTCCCCTGGCGTACGGCGGCCAGCCCTGGCCAGCCGGCACTGGCGCGGGCGCCGACAGCTCATCGGCCGTCACCGTCGACAGCCAGCGCTCTAGCTCCGCGCCCTGCACGTCGCGCACGGCCAGCACCTCGTCCAGGCTCGGGGCCGCAGCTCGATCCAGGCCCTGCTCCTCCTGGTCAGGGACAAAGTCGGACGCCAACCCGATCGCGGTAAACGGCTCGGTCGACCCCAGGCAGCAGCGACGGAACCACGAGTCATGCACGAACACCAGGTGCCGCAGGGTCTCTACGGCCGACCACTCGCCGCCGACGCGCTGGTGCTCGGAACCCTTGGGCATCCCTGCGAGCCGCCCGAGCGTCGCCGCCCACTGGGCCCGCAGCTGCCGGAAGGCTTCCTGCAGGTCGGCCGGATCGGCCGAGCGGATCAGCAACCGCACTGGATGCCGCCGGTCGAGCTCGGCCTCGACGTAGGACGTCACCTCGACTCCGTTGACCACAAGGTTGCTGATCAGCCCGTCGATGACGGCGTCCTGCATCACCACCCCGATCAGACGGGCGCGAGTCAAGTCGCACTCCCGAAATTCGGCATCCGTCAGGTCCTGGTCCTCGAATCTCGCCATGCCGGGCAGTATCCACCAGCGTGCCGACACCCGCGTGCCGGGACCGCGGGCGATGAACAAACCGACCGGCCGGCAAATGCTTTACGCAGGGCTCTCCTGCCGTTGTGCCTCTGCGAGCCCCTGCTGTATGCCGCGTGCGCCTGTGAGCGACCGGCCGTGCGCCGCTGCTTGCTCGTATGCTGCGTCTCCCATGCGGGCGCGCAACTCGGCCTCGACGCGGTGATCATGCGGGGCGCGCGGCACGTACGCGTGCAGCCAGCCGCTGCCGCTGGCCCGCAGTTGCGCGCCGGCGGCGGCCAGCAACCACGCGGCGCGCCGCGGATCGTCTTGCTGGCGCGCGACGGAGGCCAGCGCCTCGAGGTAATAGGCGGCCGCTGATTCGTCTCCGGCTTCGGCCGCCAGCGACAGCCCCTGCCTGAGCAGTCCCCTGGCGCGGTCTAGGTCGCCCCTGGCCTGGCTGGCGAGCGCCAGGTTGTACAGCGAGATCAGGATCGTAAACCGGTCCGGGGCACTGCGGGCCGCGTCCAGGCCCGCGGTGAACAGCCGGGCCGCGCTGTCGTAATCAGCCGTGCTGAGCCGCATCTGGCCGAGGAAGTTGTCGACCAGTGCGACAACCAGCAGGTACTGCATACGCTCCTGCTCGCCCAGTTCGCCGGTACCAGCCCCCCGGAGCAGGTTCCTTGCCTGCTGCAGCACCTCGTCCGCCCGTTCGTCGTCGTGCTGCGAGGCCAGCACGTGCCCGAGGGCGGCGGCGGCCAGGGCTCCGCCGAGTCGGTCCCCAGTCTCGCGGAAGAGCGGCAGGCTCTGCTCGAATGCCGGCCATGCCTTGTCCGGTTCGCCGTCCGTAATGAAGGTGAAGCCAGTACCGCTTAGCGCCAGGGCACGCTCGTGTGCCGCCATCTCCTGTCTGTTGGCCAGGAACTTTTCCCGGTGCCGGGCGACCTCGCCAAGGTGCCCGCGCAGAAACCAGAATCTCCATGTCATCCAGATAAAAGTGATCGCCTCATTAAGCCGGTCCCGGTCCATCAGCCAGGACAGGGCAGCGCTGAGGTTCCCGGTCTCGGTCTCCAGCCGGTTCAGCCACGCCAGCTGCCCTTCGCCGCGCAACTCGGATTCGGCCGGCTTGGCCAGGGCTGCGAAGTAGGCCGCATGCCTATCGTGTGCCTCCTGCCACGCGTCGCCGTCACGCAGGCGTCCAAGGGCGTACTCCCGGATGGTCTCCAGCAGCCCGAACCGCGGCTGCTCCTCGGGGGTCTCCGGCTGGACCAGGCTGCTCTCCACCAGCACATTCAAGGTGTCGAGCAGCGGTCCGGGTGGCTCCGCCGGGCCGGGAAAGCCAGCATCGCCGCAGACCGCCTCGGCGGCGGGCATGCTGAACGGGCCGACAAAGACGCCGAGCCGCGCGAACATCGCCTGCTCGCCCGGGGACAGCAGGGCGAAGCTCCAGTCCAGGGTGTTCTGCAGGGTCCGCTGCCGCTCCGGCGCGTCCCGCGGACCGCCGGTCAGCACACCCATCCGGTCACTGAGCCGGGCCAGGAGAGCCTTGGGGGGCAGCAGCCTGAGCCGGGCGGCGGCCAGCTCGATGGCCAGCGGCAAGCCGTCCAGCCGACGGCAGATCTCGGCGACTGTCCCCGCGTTCTGGCTGGTAAGCCTGAACCCCGGAGCCACCGCCTGCGCCCGTTCGGTGAACAGCTGTACCGAGGCGTACTGTCCCGCGGTCTTGGGGTCTGGGGCGGCGCCCGCCGGCGGGAGGGGGAGCGGGGGCACCGGGAATTCGTGCTCGCCGCTGAGCCGGAGCACGCTCCGGCTCGTCACCAGTATCTTCAGGCCGGGGGCTGTGGCCAGCAGCCCGGCGAGCAGCGGAGCCGCGTCGGCCACCTGCTCGAAGTTGTCCAGTGCGAGCAGCAGCCGCCTTGGGCCTAGGTATGACATCAGGTCGGCGCGCAGCCTGCCGCCCGAAGTGTTTAGCCCGAGCCCGGCGGCGATCGCGCCTGGTACTAGATCGGGAGACAGCACCGAGGCGAGTTCGATGAACCGTACCCCGTCGGCGAAGCCCGGCCGGAGCTGTCCCGCGGCCTCCACCGCGAGCCGGCTCTTCCCCGAACCGCCCGGGCCGGTCAGAGTGACCAGCCGCGCGCCGCCGCTGTTCACCAGGGCCTCCACCGCCGCGACCTCCTGCTCCCGGCCCACCAGCCGGGTCGGCGGCACCGGCAGCGCCCCCGCCAGCGGCACCTCATCTCCTGCCACCGCGCCGCGCTGTGGCTGGGTCAGGGTGAACCGCTCGCTCAGCAGCACCGCTAGGTCGTTCTCCACTAGGCGCTGCAGTTCGGCGGCGTCGGTGAAGCGCTGGTAGGAAGCGTCGTCCTCGTTCTTGATCCGGGTGAGCAGCTCCGCCAGCCTGGGCTCGCGATCAGCCGCCGGTGTCTTGACATACAGCAGCCGGGGCAGGCCGGCCGACAGCAGGTACTCATCTTCCAGCCCGGAGATCTGCTCACCGGGGGCTGCCCAGCCGTAGCGCTGCCAGTAGATCCCGATGAAAACCTGGCTCTGCGCGAGGTAGGCCCGGTAGACCTCGCGCGGCGGGTGCGCCCGGGCGCCGAGCTCGAACATCACCGGCACCAGTCGCAGCCTGGTCACCGCGTCCCGGACCGCCTGGCGCTCCGCGGCCAGCTCTTCCAGAGCAGAGCTCACAAAAACTCGAAGCCGCTGATCGGGCGTGTTGATGACTCCGGACTCGCCCATACAACCCACCTGCTAACGCGACGAGGGACTGACGCGGCCGCCCAGGCTATGCTTCCCAGTTTGCCTCAGGGCGCCTGGGCGCCCGTGCCGTTCTGGTTCCGGACGGTGGCGACCGCCTCCTGCTGGGTGAGCCGGGAGCCGGCGGAGAACGCCTGGTCGAACTGGCTGTCGCCTAGCCTCTGGCGGAGACGGGCCACCAGATCGGCCTCTACCCGCCGCAGGTGCGGCCAGGCTGGCAGGCCGACCCGGCGGCGCAGCCCATCGGCCGCGCCGTCCAGCCGGGCCGCACGTTCCGGGTCGCCGTCGGCGCGGGAGCCTTGACATACGGCAGGCGCGGCAGCCCGCTCGACAGGTCGAACTCCTCCTCCAGGCCAGAGACTCCCATGCCCGGGCCCAGCTGCCCGTACCGCTGCCAGTACACCCCGATGAACAGCCCGGAGTGGGACAGTTGTGCGGCGGGTGGCCGAGCAGGTCATTCTTCCGCAGTGGCCTCTTGACCTCGTTCGTCGCGGCGGCGCCGCTCGAGGGCTGAGACGGCCGTCGCGACTGCGTGCAACAGTTCGGTACGGTGCCGACGACGGAGCATCAGTCCGTCCCGCACCTGAAAGACGACGGCGAGCATGAGGACCGAACCGGAGAGAATCCGGAACCACATCAGAATGCGGTCGCTCCCCGGGAGGGCGGCGAATTGGCTCGCACTGAGGATCAACGAGCACCCGCCGAGCGAGAACGCCTGGCGCGCAGGACTCTTTGTTGCCTGCTGCCACAGCCATCGAGCCATCCGCATAGCCACCCAAACTGCCCCACAGAGGACAGGTGCAAACAAAGACGTCATCTGCTGGGATCATGAAAGCCTCTGATGAGAAGGGCAGCGATGAGCAGCGCCGCGCTGCCGCGGGACGCCGTGGCGGGGCTGGCCGCGGCCGGCCGTAAACCGCCGGCTCCGCCGCTGGCGACGGTCAATTCAGTGGCGCGCCGGACAAACCCGGGCATAGGCTGCCCGCCGTGTCCTGGATCGCACCCGACGCCGAGCGTTCAGAGGACTACCCGGCGCGCCGCAACGAACCCGAGCGGGAGATGCTCCGCGACTGGCTCGTGTGGCACCGGGCCACTCTGCTCCGCAAATGCGCGGGGCTGGATGCCGCGCGCCTGGCCCAGCGCGCCGTGCCCCCCTCGAACCTCTCCCTGCTCGGCCTGGTCCGGCACATGAGCGACACCGAGCGCGGGTGGGTCAGGCAGACCTTCCGCTGCGAGCCGATACCCGACCTGTACTACCGCCCGGATGCCCCGGATGCTGATTTCGACGAGGCCGACCCGGCCGGCGCCGAGCAGGACTTCGAGCGCTACCGGGCCGAATGCCTGGCCGTCGATGCGGCGCTGGAGGGCGCGAATCTCGACGACACGTTCACGTTCGCGGAGATGACCACATCAGTGCGGTGGATGTGGCAGCACCTGGTGGAGGAGTACGCGCGCCATAACGGGCACGCGGACCTGCTGCGCGAGGCCATTGACGGTTCAGCCGGAATGTGAGCCTCGCCCCCATCAGGAACGCCGTTTGACCTGCGACGATGTAGCAAATAGCGTTCTGTCTCAGCGCCATTTCTTCGGCGCTGATCGCGTCCGGAAAGGACGGGTCAGAGCGAAGCGGATTCATGACGACAATTGGGGGGCGAATGCGGAATGCCTTGCGCCGGATTTCGTTAGGCGCACTTAGCACCGGAATGATCGTCGGCATGGCGGCGGGGACCGCAATACTGCCCGCCAACGCGGCCGCCGCGACAAGCCGGCATCTTGTCGCGGCGGCCAGGCCGAGGGCCGAGGTCTGGCCCATTGTCAGCCAGGGCGCAAAGGGGACCCGGGTCCGCGCCATCCAGTACCTGCTGAACCACTGGGGCTTCAAGGTCGGCGTCGACGGGGACTTCGGATCGGCGACCGCCGCGAAGGTCAAGGACTTCCAGCGGAACCAGCACATCGATCCCACCGGGATTGTCGGCGACATGACGTGGCCGCGCCTGATCGTGACCGTGCACCACGGCGACCATGGTGACGCCGTGAGAGCGGTCCAGGACTACCTGCACCGGGCCTACGGGTTCGCCAGCCTGCCGGTGACCGGCAACTTCCTCGATCAGACGCTGGCCGCGGTCAAGACCTTCCAGACCCGGTATCACCTGGAGGTCGACGGCATCGTCGGCCCGATGACCTGGCACGCCCTGGTTTCCATCCACGACTAGTACCGGCAGCGTCACGGGCCGGCGGCCCCGGCCGCCGGCCTGCGCCGGGAACGCTGCCAGATTCCGCCGAGACGGGGCGTAACTACTGCATCTAGAGGATCGTGCCGTCCTGGACGATCGTGCGGTGCTCAGGCGAGGACCAGAGCACGGACGGATCGTCGAGCGGATTGCGGTCGACGATCAGCAGGTCGGCGACGCAGCCCTGCTGCACGCGGCCCAGGTCGGGGCGGCCGATCAGATCGGCGTTGACCGAGGTCGCCGACTGCAGCGCCAGGGCCACGCCGCCCGCCTCCGCCTGCAGCCGCAGGCCGTTGAGCTGCTCGTCCTCCAGGGCGCCCATCAGGTCGGTGCCGAAGCCGACGCGGACGCCCGCGGCCCGGGCCAGTTCCACGGCGGTCTGGCCGGCCTCGAGCACCTCGCGGTTCTTCTGCCGGGAGACCGGTGCCAGGTTCAGGTCCTCGCCGCGTCGTTCCATCGCGTCGTAGGTGGCCAGCGTGGGCACCAGGAACGCGCCCGCCTCGGCCATGGCGGCGGCGGTCGGGGCGTCGAGCAGGTTGCCGTGCTCGATGCTGCGCACGCCGTTGTCGATCGAGTGCCGGATGGCCTCGGGCGAGTAGGCGTGCGCGACCACGTAGCTGCCGCGTCGCGCCGCCTCGTCGGTCACCGCCCTGATCTCGTCGGCCGAGTACTGCGGGATGCGGATCGGGTCGGTCAGCGACATCACGCCGCCCGAGGTCATGATCTTGATCGCGTGCGCGCCCGCCCGGAACCGCTCGCGCACGGCCCGCCGCAGCGGGTCCACGCCGTCGACGACCTCGACCCCGTGCGCGTGGCAGCCGCACACCATGCTGTCGGCGGCCCGGGCGTCGCCGTGGCCCCCGGTCTGGCTCAGCGCGGCGCCGGTCCACAGGTAGCGCGGGGCCGGGATCAGGCCCTCGGCGATCGCCCTGGCCAGCCCGGCGTCGCCGCCGGCCGGGTCGCGCAGCGTGGTGAACCCGCGGCTCAGCGCCGCGGCCAGCCTGCGGGCCGCCCTCAGCGCCACGTAGCTGAGCGGGCGCGACTCGATGGCCAGCAGGTCCAGCTCGATGCCGTAGGCGTGGCAGTGCGCGTCGATCAGCCCCGGCAGCACCGTCCCGCCGCGGGCGTCGAAGGTCCGGTCGGCGGGCTGCTCGGTTCCGCCGACGGCGGCGATGCGCCCGTCCACGACGTGGACCGGGCCGTCGGTCAGGGTGCCCGACACCCCGTCGAAGACGGTCGCGTTGATGATCGACAGCGTGCTCATCGGGCCATTTCCCTTCGCCGGGCGGTCGCCGCCTCGTCCACGGACTGTGTCTGTTCGTCGATGACGACGCCGTACTCGCGCTCGGCGGCGGCCGCCGAGACGAAGCCGTTGCGCACGTCGTCGGCGACCCTGCCGGGCTCGCGCCGGAACGGATCTCCGTACCCGCCTCCGCCGCCGGTGTTGTTCACCAGCACCTCGCCCGCTTCCAGAAGGTTGTAGCTGCCGCCCTGTACCGTCTCGCGCTCGGTTCCGGGATTTCGGACGATGTGGTTGTTGTCGCCATCCCGGCCGCCGGCGATGCCCCACGGTTTGGTCCTGGTCTTGTAGACCAGGCAGATGCCGGTGGACGGGGCGGTGAAGCGGTAGACGCGGCCGACGCCGACGCCGCCGCGGTGCCGGCCGGCGCCGCCGCTGTCGGTCCGGTAGCCGTAGGACTCGATGAACATCGGGGACTTCGTCTCCAGGACCTCGACCGGGTTGTTCCGGCAGCCCGGCTCGGATATGTGCATGATCCCGTCCGCGCCGTCGCCGTGGGCGTGGGCCCCGAATCCGACCGCCTCGTTGGTCGCTTCCAGCCAGGGCTCACCGGTGCGGGGGTTCACGCCCAGGCCCATCATCGAGCACACGTCGCCGCCGGAGCACGCCGGGACCAGGTCCGGCATGCCCTGGGCCAGCGCCTTGAGCACGACCTCGCCGCCGAGCAGGCCGGTCCAGAGCGTGAACGTCGGCATCGGCGGCACCGCGTGTGTGACCGAGCCGGGTTCGGTGATGATCCGCAGCGGCCGGAAGTTGCCGGCCACCACCGAGGTGTCCGGCGTGGTCAGGGCCTTGAATACCAGGCTGCAGAACGCCTCGGTCTGGCCGAGCGGCAGGTTGATCGGCCCGCGCACGTCGCGGTCGCTGCCGGTCCAGTCGATGATCATCTCGTCTTGGGTGACGGTGACCGTGACGTTCAGCTTGATCATCCGGTCTAGGTCCACGCCGTCGGAGTCGACGAAGTCGTGCGCGGTCCAGGTGCCCTTCGGGAGCTTTGCCAGGGCCAGCCGGGCCAGCCGCTCGCCGTGGTCGTTGATCGCCTTCATCGCTTCGGTCAGGGTGCCGGCGCCGTATTTCGCGGCGATCTCCTGGGTGCGGCGCACGCCGGTCACGCACGCCGACACCTGGGCCTGCAGGTCGCCGATCGTGCGCTCGGGCAGCCGGCTGTTGTACCGGATGATGTTGAAGATGTCGTCGTTCTGCGCGCCCTCCCGGTACAGCCTTGTCGCCGGGAAGAACAGGCCCTCCTGGTACATGTCGGTGGAGTCGAGGACGTAGCCGGGATCCTTCTGCTTCAGGTCGAGCACGTGGATCCGGCACGAGGCGAAGCCGACCAGCGCGCCGTCGGCGTGGATCGGCGCGAAGACCAGCGGGTCGAGCGTGTGCGCCGAGGACCAGTACGGGTAGTTCAGCAGGAAGATGTCGCCTGGCCGCATGGCGTCAGCGCCGTGGAACCGCAGCGCCTCCTTGATCCCGTGGTCGTTGCCCCGGGTGAAGATCGCTATGCCCGGGGCGTCGGCGACCACGTCGCCGGCCGCGTCATGGATGCCGATGCCGTAGTCGTGGATCTCGTAGACGACCGTGTTGTAGGCGGTGCGGCACAGGTTGCGCGCCATCTCGCGGGCGTTGCCCAGCAGCCCGTGCCGGATGATCTCGGTCGTGATCGAGTCGGTCATTGCCTGCTTAGCCCCTCTGCTCCGCCTGCTCCGGGCCGGCCGCGCCGTGCGTGCCAACCGTGATGATCAGTTCGCCGTGGGCGCCGACCCGGAGCCGGTCGCCTGCGTGGATGACGGTCGTGGCCGTGTGCTCCGACACGACGGCCGGGCCCTGGATCTCGTCGCCCGCCAGCAGTCCCTCGCGGGGGTAGAGGGCGTAGGGCACGCGATCCTGGTGGCCGGGCTGGTAGACGGGGCGCGTGCCGGCCGGTGCCGGGCTACCTTCGGTGCGGGGCGTGAGCAGCGGCAGCTTGGGCTTGTCGATCAGGCCGGTCGCGCGCAGCCGCAGCGTCGTGATCTCGATCGGGTCATCCATCGTGTGGCCGTACTGCCGCTCGTGCAGCTCGGTGAAGTCACGCTCGACCGAAGCGGCGATGCCGGCCGGGCCGGCGACGTCGTCCGGGATCGCGACCGTGACCGTGTGCTCCTGGCCCGAATAGCGGACGTCGATGCTGCGCAGCATGGCCTGCTGGTCCTCGTCGAAGCCCTCGGCGGCCAGCGCCTTGCTGGCCTCGGCGGTCATCTCGTCGTAGATTCGCTCGATCGCGGCCGCATCGAGCCCCGCGAGCGGGCCGACGGCCGTCCGGGAGAAATCGTGCTGGACGTCGGCCAGCAGCATCCCGAACGCCGAGAACGCCCCCGGGCCTGGCGGCACGATGACGGTCGGAATCCCGAGCTCGTGGGCGACGTCGACGGCCACGAGCCCGCCTCCGCCGCCGAATGCGAGCAGCGCGAAGTCCTTCGGGTCGCGGCCGACCTCGACCGTGATCGACCGGACCGCGCCCATGATCTTCGTGGTGGAGATGCGGACGACGCCGTGAGCCAGCTCTGGTACGCCGAGGCCCAGTTGCGCGGCCACCGGCTCGAGCGCAGCTGTAGCCAGGGCGGAATTGAGCGTCAGCCGCCCCCCGAGCGGGGTTTCGGCGCCGAGGTAGCCGACGGCCAGCGCGGCGTCGGTGAACGTCACGGCCGTGCCGCCGCGGCCGTAGGACGCGGGCCCCGGGTCGGCGCCAGCGCTTTGCGGGCCGACCTGGAGCGCCCCGGCGTCGTCGAGCCAGGCGATCGAGCCGCCGCCGGCCCCGATCGTGTGGATGTACAGCGAGGGCGTGTTGATCGGCAGTTCCTCGAACTCCGCCCCCTGGTAGAGCACCGGCTCTCCGCCGAGGATCAGCGAGGCGTCCAGGCTCGTGCCGCCCATGTCGATCGTGATCAGGTTCGGCTCGCCGATCAGGCCGGCGAATGCGGCCGCGCCGATGACGCCGCCCGCGGGCCCGGACAGGATCAGGCTCACCGGCTGCTCCCTGGCCGAGACCGCGGTCATGGCGCCGCCGCCCGAGCGGGTGACCAGGAAACGCCCGCCGAAGCCTCGCTGCGCCAGCTCGCTTTCGAGGGCCTGCAGGTAGCGGCGGACCAGCGGCTTGACGTAGGCGTCCAGCACCGCCGTGCTGGTTCGCTCGTACTCGCGGTACTCGCGGGACAGCTCGTGCGACAGGGTCACCACGACGTCGGGCGCTGCCGCGGCCAGGATGTCGCGCATCTGGAGTTCATGACCCGGGTTGGCGTAGGAGTGCAGGAACGCCACGGCCACCGACTCGTACCCGCGCCCGGCTATGGACGCGGCCACGGCGCGAGCGGCCGCCGCGTCGAGCGGGCGGTGCACGCTGCCGTCGAACCGGGTCCGCTCTGGCACCTCGAAGGTGTCCCGGCGCTCGAGCAGCGCGGGCGGGGGCCGGTAGGTGATGTCGTAGTTCGTGCGCCGGTCGGTGCGGCCGAGCAGGTACACGTCGCGGAATCCCAGCGTGCCGATCACCGCCGTGCGCGCGCCGGTCCGGGTCAGCAGCGCGTTGAGCCCGAGGGTCGTGCCGTGCGTGAACGTGGTGATCTCGGCCAGGTCGCTGGCCACGGCCTCGAAGGCGCTCATCACGCCCGCGGTCGGCGAGGCGGAGGTCGTGGGCACCTTGTCGAAGCGCAGTTCACCGGAGGCCGGCGACAGCTCGACAACGTCGGTGAAGGTACCGCCGATATCGATCGCGACGCGGCGGGAGGGAGTCATGGAGGGTCAGCCTTTCGCGCCAGAACCGTCGGGGCACGCGAACCGCGTGCCCTCGGGCACGCCTGTGCCCGTGCTGTCAGGCTGACCAGGGAGCCCGGCGTCCCTCGGACCGCGGTGCGGCCGAACGGGCGTGGCCAGCCGTTTCTTCGCCGGTTGGCGCGGCGCAGGGCCCGTACGCTGACACACCCCGGCCTGGGTGTCAACCCGGCCCGGGCTGGCTTCGGTGCCGGCGAAAAGCGGTGAATGACCCGATCGCACAGCGCGCGGGCCCGTGGATGTGCTCGGCGCACATGGACGGCGGCAGCGGCGCTGTCAGCATTCCGGCACTCGACGTCCTCGAGACCACCGGGAGGGCCAGTGATCCGCAGTGTACTGAGCCTTCGCGCCGCCGCCGGACGGGGCGGCGCGCTCGAGGAATTCTACGAACGGCACGGGATCCTGGCGCGCGCCCGGGCGTTCGATGGCTGCCGAGGCGCCGTATTGCTGCGGGCCACCGACCACGGCCCGGCCACCCACCTGGTCATAGCCGACTGGGATGAGGCCGCGGATTACCGCCGGTGGGTCGACGATCCGTGGCGAGCTTCCGTGTCCCGGGAGCTCGCCCAACTGCTGGACACCGCTCCGGGCGAGCCTGTCGTTGGCGGACTATTCGAGTTCGTCCCGGAGCTGAGTCCACACCCTTCCGTTCACCCCTCACGTCCTGAGGAGCAGTTGTGACTCGAGCCCTTCGACTCGCCGCGGTCGGCTGTGCCGCCGCGCTGGCGCTGGTGCTGGCAGGCTGCAGCAAACCCGCGACCACGGGCGCTTCGGCCACGCCGAAGTCGAGCGCGTCCGCCAACAAGAAACTGAGCATTGGCTTCTTCGGCTTCGCCAAGGCGAACTCGTTCGCCCAGGCGACCTGGGCCGGGATCCAGGGATACGCGGCGGCGCACAACGCCACCGCGACGTTCATTGACTCCAACTTCGACGGTCCGACCCAGGTCAACGAGCTGCAGGACGCCGTGGTGGCGAAGCGCTACAACATCGTCATCATCCAGGCGAACGACGGGACCGCGATGGTTCAGCCGGTCCAGCAGGCGGTGCGAGCCGGCATCACCGTGGTCATCGAGTTCACGCCGGTTGGCGGCAAGTACAACACCGCCGCGCCGCAGATTCCCGGCACGATCAACATCATCGACCCGCCGACCGTCAACGGCGTGGGCCTGGCCAAGCTGGGGCTCGAGGCCTGCAAGACCGTCACGTCCGGCAAGTGCAACGTGGCGTACCTGCAGGGCTTCGCGAACTACCCGCTGGACACCGCGCGCACCGCCGCCGCCGTCGCGGCGCTGAAGGCCGGCGGAGCCACGGTGGTCTCGAACTTCGTCGGCGGGTACACGTCGGACAGCGGCCGGGCCGCGATGCAGAACCTGCTGCAGGCCGACCCCAACGTCAACGTGGTCATCGGCTCGTCGCAGGCGCTGGAGGGCGCCACCCCGCTGGCCAAGGGCAAGAAGATCGCCTTCGTCGGCAACGGCGGATCCACCCAGGCGTTCGGCTTCGTCAGGTCCGGCGTGTGGTTCGGCGACTACGACGTGCCGGAGCGGTCCGAGGGCGCCAAGGCGGCCGAGCTCGGCATCGACAAGGCGCGCGGCATGAACGTGCCGGACTCCGAGATCGCCTGCCAGGTCCTGACCACCTTCAGCTGCCTCGGCACCAAGCAGACCCTGCAGGGCCAGACGGCGACGTACTCCGACTGACGCCGCGCCGGTTCAGGGGGCCGCCCCGTTGCGACCCCCTGGGCCGGCGCCAGAGCATGCCATCAGGAGCCGGCCATGATCCAGACCGGGACCCGCGCACCGGCGATCTCGGTTCGCGGGGTGGGCAAGAGCTATAGCGGCGTCGCCGTGCTGCGCGACATCGACCTGGACATCGAGCCCGGTGAGGTGCACGGCCTCGTCGGCGAGAACGGCGCGGGCAAGAGCACCCTGCTCAAGATCCTGGGCGGGGCTGTTCGCGCGGACGCGGGAACCGTGAGCTTCGACGGCGAGAAGGTCGCGATCGCCAACCCGCGCGACGCGATCGCTCACGGGGTGAGCCTCATCTCCCAGGAAGGCGCCCTGGTGCCGGGCATGCCGGTGCTGGAGAACGTCTTCCTCGGCCACTGGTCGCACCGGTCCGGGTTCCGGCGCAGCCGGCCCGACCTGGCCCGGTTCCACGAGCTGCTCGGGCTGACCGGTTTCAAGATCGATCCGCGAGCCCGGGTCGGCGGCCTGCCCATGGGTACCCAGCAGCAGGTCGAGATCCTCCGCTCGCTGGCGCGGGGGGCGCGCGTGCTGGCGCTGGACGAGCCGACCGCCGTGCTCACCAACGTCGAGAAGGAAAACCTGCTGGCGTTGATCACCCGGCTGGCAGAGGCCGGGACCACGGTGATCCTGGTTTCGCACTTCCTTGAGGAGGTGCTCGCCGTGGCCGGCCGGATCTCGGTGCTCCGGGACGGCGGGCTGGTTATCACCGGCGACGCTGCGAAGCAGACCCCGAGCTCGCTGGTCCGGCACATGGTGGGCCGCGAGCTCGACGTGCTCTTCCCCGACCCGGCGCCGGTGCCCGACTCGGCGCCGGTCCGGCTGTCGGCGCGGGGCCTGCGCCGGGGATTCGTCCAGGACGTGGACCTCACGGTGCGCGCCGGGGAGATCCTCGGCCTGGCCGGCCTGGTGGGCAGCGGCCGCACCGAGACGTTGCGCCTGCTGTTCGGGGCCGACCGGGCTCAGCGAGGCACCGTCGAGGTGGACGGCGTGACGCTGACGCGCCTGACGCCGCGGCGCGGGATGGCCGCTGGCATCGCGCTGGTGCCCGAGTCCCGCAAGGAGGAGGGACTGGTCATGGTGCGCTCCCTGCGGGAGAACGTCGCCCTGGCCTCCCTCGGGGCACGCCGTCTGGGCCCGCTCATCCGCCGTTCGAGTGAGCGGTCAGCGGTCGACAAGGCCATGGCGTCGGTCGACGTCAGGGCCGCGCGCAAGGACGCGGCGATCCGGACCCTGTCCGGAGGCAACCAGCAGAAGGCCCTGTTCGCCAAGTGGCTGATGCGCTCGCCGCAGGTGCTGCTGATCGACGAGCCGACCCGCGGCGTCGACGTGGGCGCCAAGAGCCAGATCCACCACCTGATCACCGAGCTCGCCGCCGACGGCATGGCCGTTATCTGCGTCTCTTCCGAGATCGAAGAGTTGCTCGCGCTGTCGCACCGGGTGATCGTGCTGCGGCACGGGCGCGCGGTGGGCGATTTCCCGCGAGGTACCCCGAGCGAGGTCGTGATCGCGGCCGCGTTCGGAGACGAAGGAGCCATCGCATGAGCGTCGAAGCTGCCCCGACCCCGACCCCCAACGCCGGCCTCCGGCAGGCCGCGTCGGTCATGCGCCGAGGCGGGCGGATCCGCGACTACGGCATCGTCGTGGCGCTGGTCGCGATCGTCATCGCCTTGTCGCTGTCGACGAGCACGTTCCTTACCACCGGCAACATGATCAACCTGCTGGATCAGTGCGCCGACATCGGGCTGCTCGCGGCCGGGGCCACGATCTGCATTCTCAGCGGGGTGTTCGACCTGACCGCGAGCGCGTCGCTCGCGCTCGCCGCGATCGTGGGCGTCGACGTGACCCGCGTGGCCGGGATCCCGCTCGGCTTCGTCGCCGCGGTCGCGGCCGGCGCGGGCATCGGCTTCGTCACCGGCACGGTCGTGGTGCGCAGCGGGGTCAACTCGTTCATCGCCACCCTGGCCACGAGCATCGTCTACCGGGGCCTGGCCGTGGTGGTGACCGGCGGCGCCATCATCTACCCGCTGACCAGGCAGGCCAGCGACTTCGCGGTGCTGACCTGGCCGTCGCTGTTCCACCTCACCTCCGCGACCATCGTCTTCATCGTCGCCGACGCGATCATCGCCGTCGTCGTCGCCACCACCACGTTCGGGCGGCGCATCTACGCGGTCGGCGGGAATTCGGAGGCGGCCCGGCTGTCCGGCATCCGCACCGGCCAGATCCACGTCGCGGTCTACATGGTCAGCGGCATCTGCTCGGCGCTTGCCGGGCTGATCCTCGCCTCGCGGGCCGGGTCGGCCAACTCGAGCATGGCCACCGGCGAGGAGCTGACCGCGATCGCGGCGGCGGTGATCGGCGGCACGAGCATCCTCGGCGGCGAGGGGGCGATATGGCGCGGCGTGGTCGGCGCGCTGCTGCTCACCCTGATCAGCAACGGATTCAACCTGCTCGGCTGGAACACGACGTATCTGCAGGTCGTGACGGGATGCCTGATCCTGTTCGCGGTCGCCGTGGATCGGGCATTGAGGCAGCAAAGGGAATAAACGCCGTTTAGGATCAGCAGATGTCCAGGCAGACCGGTGACTCTGCGTACGCGGGGGTGACCCTGCGGCCCGGACGCTGCGTGGCCGCGGTGATACACGACGCCACCGTCGTGCCGCTGTCCTGCGGATCCGGCGGCGCGACCGATCCGGCCGGCGCGGACGAGGTGCTCGGCGCGATCGCCGCCGCGGCGCCGGGCGATATACAGGCAGTCACCATCGACCTGTCCCGGCTGCTGCTCGACGCGGTGCTGCACCCGGCCGGGACGAGCCCTGTCGCGGTGATCCGGATCGTTCCGCGGGCGGCCAGGGACCCCCGGCTGGCGCGTTCACCCGCCGAGCTGGTCGAGCGGCTGGTGGCTCGCCGGTTCACCGTCGCAGGCGGCCATGACCTGCTCGGGAACGAGCTCTGCCCGCTGGACACGGCCGCCCTGGCTCGCGTCTGCGCGCACCTGCAGCGGGCCCGGGTGCGCGGGGTCGCGGTCGTCGCGCCCGGCTCTCAGGCCCAGCCGGGGCACGAGCGGGCCGTGGCCGACGCGGTCCAGGCCGCGCTGCCGGACGCGCACATCTCAGCCGCCACCGACTTCGGCGGCCAGGGACTGGTGGCGCGGGAGGCGACGGTCATACTCGACTGCGCGCTCGGAGGCATCACCGGCCGGCTGCTGAACGTCTGGGAGGACGCGATCCGGCGGACCCGGACCGGCGCGGCGCTGCGGATGGCCCGCGGCGACGGCGGCTACAGCACCCCGTCGCGGGCGCGGGCGCTGCCCGCGCTGACCCTCGGCGCAACCGATGCGCTCGAGCTGTGCGGTGCCGCGTACCTGCACGGCTTGCAGGAGTGCCGGGTGGTGCTGCCCCGGCCTGGCGGGCACGTCTCGGGCGACGTGCGCCACGGCCTGGCCGTCGTCCGCTCGGCGGAGCTGGCAGGCATCGGCACCGCGCTGGTCGTGCCCACGGCGGTACTTGCTCCCGACCCCGGGGTCTCGCGGAACGGCGAGCGGCGCTGGGTGCGCGACGTCCCCGTGGTGCACGCGGTCGGCGACCCGGACGTGCTGGCCTGCGTCGGCGCGGCGGTGAGCCAGCCCACGGCGTGGATCGACGAGGTCGCCTTCATCGAGTCGGCCGAGCACCTCGAGCGGCTCCGCCGCGAGGCCGAGGAGCGGGTCAGCGCCATCGTCATGGCCAACGGCGCCGCGCCGGGAACGGCTTACCTGACCGAGTCCTCCATCGTGGCCGTGCCCTACAGCCCGGCCGGCACCGTCCGCATCCGGGTCCGGGTGGCGGGCGCCGCCGACGGCGAGCTGCGGCGGGCGCACGGCTCGCCCCCTGCCGGCCCGGTGGCGCCGTGAGTTCCACGGCCGCCGGGCCCGGCTACATCGGCATGGTCTCGTCGATCGGCGCCGAGGACGTCCTGACGCTGTACGAGGGCGCGAAGTTCTACTCCCCGGCGGTGGGCGACGCCAACAAGGCCTCGCTCACGTTCTGGCTAACCGGGCTGCTCGACCGCAACGGCCCGGTCGACCTGCGCCGGGCCGACGGCCTGCCCGAGCAGACCCCGTGCATCTCGCTGTGCGTACTCGGCTCGGGCGCGGCCCTGGCCGACCTGCCGCCCGCCGGTGACGAGTTCGCGCTGGCCGTGCAGCGAATCGAGCGCGTGGCGCGGGTGACGTTCGGCGCTATCTACCCGCTGGCCGCCGCGACGGTGAGCGCCCTGGCCCCGGTCGCGGCCGCGTCGCAGCTCGGGCTGCCGCTGCTCGATGCGGACGGGATGGGCCGGACGTTTGCGCTCATCGATCACACCGCGATGCACCTGGCCGGGGTGTCGCCGACGCCGCTGGTGGCCTACGGCGCGACCGGGGAGAGCGTGCTGATCGACGCGCAATCGGCGTCCCGCGGAACCCGGCTGCTTGGCGCCAACGTCGACCCGCTCGGCGGGTGGGCCGCCCTGGCCGCCTACCCGACGACTGCCGGGGTGCTGCGCCGCGCGGCCCTGCCGGGCACGGTGTCCCGGCTGGTCAATGTCGGACGGCTGCTGCTCGAGCGCACGGATCCCGACCTGCTGGTGGCCCGGCTCGCCGCCATCACCGGCTGCCACCGGGTCGGGCGCGGCCGGATCGTAGAGTTCGAGCAACTCAGCCGGCCGACCGACAAGACGATCCCGGCGCATCCGTCCAGCCTGGTCATCGAGGAGAGCGGGGAGCGCGGCCGGCAGTTCCGGATCGAGCTGCGCAGCGAGATCGTCGCTGTGTTCGCGGATGGCTTGCTGGTCGCGGGCGTGCCCGACGTGCTCTGCCTGCTCGACGTGTCCCGCGGCGAGATCGCCACCCTCGACAGCCTCGAGGTCGGCGATCTCGTCGATGTGCTCGTTACCCCGGCCGACGGGCTCTGGTACTCGGCCGAGGGCCTGGCCATGGTCGGCCTGGCCTCGCACGGCATCAACCTCGACCACCCGAGGC
>Ga0335072_10002903_pt1 | contig 26168 bp, 21 predicted proteins | sample Lox_Sample_21_FD_206725 | JGI IMG/M metagenome (GOLD analysis project Ga0335072, IMG submission 206725) | Soil microbial communities from Loxahatchee National Wildlife Refuge, Florida, United States - Lox_Sample_2.1 | ecosystem: Environmental > Terrestrial > Soil > Wetlands | place: USA...
CGTTCTTTTCCTTGATCGATTTGTAGATCCGGCCGAGCTGGGCGTCAACAGCTTCGCAGGCCTTGATGGTGGGCTCGAGCTTGCCGGAGTGGCCGACCATGTCGGCATTGGCAAAGTTGGCGACGACGAGGTCGAACGCGGTGTCGTTGACGGCCTTGACGATGGCGTCGCCGATGGCTTCGGCGCGCATCTCGGGTGCGAGGTCGTAGGTGGCGACCTTGAGCGACGGGATCAGGGTGCGTTCTTCGCCGGGAAAGGGCTTTTCGATGCCGCCGTTGAAGAAGTAGGTGACGTGCGCGAATTTTTCAGTTTCCGCAACCCGTAGGTTGCGCAATTGATGCTGGGCAAGGACGTTGGCCAGGATGTTGTCGAGCGACTCGGGCGGAATGATGACAGGGAGCTCATAGAGCTTGTCGTAGTGCGTCATGCAGACGTAGAGGAGGTTTTTCGGGATTTCGGTGCGCGGGATGGTCTGGTCGAGGGCTTCCCAAGCGTCGAGGTCGCGGCCGCCCTGCTTGTTGAGGCCGCTTTCGCGGGCGAGGACGCGGGTGATCTGGCGGGCGCGGTCGGCGCGGAAATTGAAGTTGAGGCAGACGTCTTCGTCGCGGATCTGGGCGACAGGCTTGCCGGCCGCATCGACGACGACGAAGGGGATCAGGAATTCGTCGGTGACGTTGTTGTTATAGCTCTCCTTGATGCGGGCGACGGGGTTGGCGTGGAGGCCGCCTTCGGCCTTGCCATGCACCATGGCGTCGAATGCCTTGCGCTCGCGCTCCCAGCGCTTGTCGCGATCCATCGCATAGTAGCGGCCGTTGATGGTGGCGACTTTGCCCACGCCATACTCGCGCATCTTCTGCTCGAGGGCGGCGATGTAGCCGGCGCCGGAGGTGGGCAGGGTGTCGCGGCCGTCCATGAAGGCGTGCACGAAGACGCGGTCGACGTGGTATTCGCGGGCGGTGCGGAGCAGGGCGTAGAGGTGCTCCTGGTGCGAGTGGACTCCGCCGTCGGAGACGAGGCCGAAGAGATGAAGCTGGCGGCCGGCTTCGCGGGCGCGCTGCATGGCCTGGACGATGGCAGGATTTTTCTGGAACTCTCCGGAAGCGATCTGCGCGTCGATGCGGGTGATGTCCATCTGCACGATGCGGCCGGCGCCGATGTTGAGGTGGCCGACTTCGCTGTTGCCCATCTGGCCGTCAGGCAGGCCGACGAAGTGCTCGGAGGCGCGAATGAGCGTGTTGGGAAATTCGCGGAGCAACTTGTCGTAGGTGGGCTTGCGGGCGAGGGCGATGGCGTTGTTGGCGGTTTCGGCGCGGAAGCCCCATCCGTCGAGGATGGTGAGAACGAGAGGGTGCTTGGTCGAGGGCATGAGTTCCTTACGGAGCGGGGTTAGCGGTGCCAGCGGAGTTAGCGGCGCTGCACGCGGGATAGCGAGTTAGTGGCTGCAGGCGCGATCCCAGGTCTCAAAATCGAGACCTGGGGCACCCGGTTCCTTGATCGGCGAGGCGAAGCCGGCCCCACCTCAGGTGGTTAGTCGTTGTAGTTCAGGCCTTCGAGGCCGAGGAAAACCGCGCCGCTGCCCAGCTCTTCTTCAATGCGGAGGAGCTGGTTGTACTTGGCGATGCGGTCGGTGCGGCTCACCGATCCGGTTTTGATCTGGCCGACGCCGGTGGCGACAGCAAGGTCGGCGATGAAGGTGTCTTCGGTTTCGCCGGAGCGGTGCGACATGACCGAGGTGTAGCCGTAGCGGCGGCCGAGCTCGATGCAATCGAGGGTTTCAGTGACGGTGCCGATCTGGTTCACCTTGATGAGGATCGAATTGGCGACGCCCTCTTCAATGCCGCGCTGCAGGCGTTTCACGTTGGTGACGAAGATGTCGTCGCCGACGAGCTGGACTTTCTGGCCGAGCTTGTCGGTGAGGATCTTCCATCCCTCCCAGTCGTCTTCGGCAAGGCCGTCTTCGAGGGAAACGATGGGGTACTGCTTGATCCAGTCTGCGTAGAAGTCGACCATCTGTTCGCTCGACAACTCGCGCTTGTCACCCTTCTTGAAGACGTACTTGTTCTTCTCCTTGTCGAAGAACTCGCTTGAGGCGGGATCGAGGGCGATGGCGATCTGCTCGCCGGGCTTGTAGCCGGCCTGGTGGATTGCTTCGAGGATGAGGTCGATGGCTTCGCTGTTGGACTTGAGCGAGGGAGCGAAACCGCCTTCGTCGCCGACGGCCGTGTTGTAGCCCTTTTTCTTGAGCACGGACTTGAGGGTGTGGAAGGTTTCGGCAGCCCAGCGCAGCGCCTCGGAGAAGTGTTCTGCGCCGACGGGCATGATCATGAATTCCTGGAAGTCGACGTTGGAGTCGGCATGGGCTCCGCCGTTGAGCACGTTCAGCATGGGGGTGGGCAGAATGCTGGCGTTGATGCCGCCGAGGTAGCGATAGAGCGGGATCTCGAGGGTCTGGGCCACGGCGCGGCTTGCGGCCATGGAGACAGCGAGGATGGCGTTGGCGCCGAGCTTGCTTTTGTTGGCAGTGCCGTCGAGGGCGATCATGGTCTGGTCGATCATGCGCTGGTTGCCGGCGTCCATGCCTTCGAGCTCGGGCGCGATGACGGTTTCCACATTGGCTACAGCCTGGAGAACGCCCTTGCCGAGATAGTGGCTCTTGTCGCCGTCGCGCAGTTCCACGGCTTCGTGTTCACCGGTGGAAGCGCCTGATGGCACGATGGCGCGGCCTAAAGCGCCGCTCTCAAGGATGACATCCGCTTCCACGGTCGGATTGCCGCGAGAATCAAGGACTTCGCGGGCGCGAATGGCAACAATTTCAGTCATATGGGTCCTCACAATTCGGTGGTGCAGCCGGGCATTCAGAAGGGGCGGTTTGGGACGGCGATCAACGGCAAGAGCTTCTCCGGCAGCGCTGCGAATGGTTTCAAGAAGCGCCTGCACGTCTTTGAAATCTCCTCCCCGTCCCGCGCTCAGAAGGGTTGCTGTTCACCTCAAGTTTAGCAAAGGGGAGCCGATCAGCAGGTGTGGCAGCTGTCACACGTGAAGACCAAAACCGAGACGATTTGGCCCCCGTATCTTGATTGATTCGTGGCGTGCGAGGCACCTCGACAAGCGGGGTGCATGGATCGGTTGATTGGGGCAAGCTAGCATTACGGTGGGTAAACTCCGCGCAACCAGAAAATTGTGATGCCGCTGCGCGGAACTTTTGGCTGTGAGCGGGGTCTAAGCAACGGGGAACCTCCGCTGCACACAAGAAGGAGATCGATGAACCGGCCGATTCTTTTCCTGGGATTCTTTGCCGCAGCCGCTATCGCTCTTGGAGCGCAGCAATCGAGCCAAAACAACCCATATGAAGGAGTTTCGACTCCGCCGCCGGATGACTCGATCATCACGTCGGAAGCTCCGCAGCCCAAACCGCCGGCGGCAAAACCAGCGGCGGGCACGCCAGCGCCGGCGCAACCACCAGCTGCCAGCCGGCCTGTACCACCGCCAACCAGGATGGCAGCCGACGGCGTGGCCTACCAGCCGGAAGACGGGACCGATGATGGCATCGTGATTGTGACGCCGGGGCCGGGGGATGCGACTCCGATGCTAAACGAACGTCCCAGCGTTCCCGACCCGGACAGCGACATCGTGCATCCGGCTGCGCTCGGGCCGGGGCAACTCAGCGAGGGAGCCATGATCCGCGTGCGCCTGCTCGATGAACTTTCAAGCACGAACAGCGCGAAGGGGGATGTATTCCGCAGCCGCGTGGCGTCGGATGTGCTGGAAGGCGGGAAGGTCGTCATTCCGGCGGGCTCGGAGATCGACGGCAGAATTGCAAGTGTTTCGACCGGCCACTTCGGGGGACAGGGCACGATGATGCTGCAGCCGGACATGGTGATTTTGCCGGACGGCTCTTCCTATAAGCTGCACGCGATCGTGACACAGACCCCGGGTTCGAATGCGAATGTGAGGTCCGAGGGCATTATCGAGCCGGGCTCGACGCTGAAGCATGACAGCATCCTTTATGGAGGCGTGATTGGCGGCGGCGCGGTGACGGGCGCGTTTATCGGTGGACCGGTGGGCGCCCTGGCGGGCGGCATCGTGGGCGCTGGTGTTGCGACCACTCACTTGCTGGTGAGCCATCCGCAGGTGAAGCTCGACGCGGGGTCGGTGCTGATTTTGAGCCTGTCGGAACCGATGCAAATGGTGCAGACTTCAGTTGCCAGAAGCGGCGGCAAGTAGATTCAAACGGGCAGCAGGAAGCGACGAAGCCACTCGTTGGTCTGAATTGGTTGCCTGCTGCTCAGCTTTTCTCGGACGAAAGCCTTCCCCGATTGGCGCTGCTATTTCGATAGCGTGCCCAAAGATCCACACAGCTCTAACCCTCCCACCCTCTTGACCATGGCGTGTGCTTCGCGGCTGATTTTGAGGCGTTCTGCCGTCTCATGCCGATGGGGGCGTACATCCCTGTCGCAGGTTTTGTCCATCTGATGGAATCGTGCGTCGCCGTGCTGCGGAGTTCAAGCCCGGAGCGGTCTTCGACACGTGAAAGCGACTCGTGATGACGCGATGGGCCAACTCGCAATTGTTCCTTCCGCTGCACGACGCGGCCAATGCCCGTGTCGCGGCGGTCGGGGCTGAAGGGAAATCCCCGCACCCCGGGCGGATTCTCGAGCCGCGGCCGTTGCGTGAGGTCAAGGCCCGTATTTATTAAAGGAAGGAGCAATAGGCTTTATGAATCGAGTTTTACGCATCGCACTTCTCGCCGTCTGTGCGCTGGTATTCATGCCGCCCTCGTTCGGACAGATCGGCGTGTCGGTTTCATTCGGGCCGCCGGCGATGCCCGTTTATGAACTACCTCCGTGTCCAGGAGATGGATATCTATGGACTCCAGGCTACTGGGCATGGGATCAGGACTCCGGCTACTACTGGGTTCCGGGAACGTGGGTGATGCCGCCTGAGCCCGGGTTGTTGTGGACGCCGGGATGGTGGGGATGGGAGGACAACGGCTACGCCTTCCACGAAGGATATTGGGCGCCTGAAGTTGGTTTTTATGGCGGCATCGACTACGGCTTCGGCTACTACGGAAACGGATTTGCAGGGGGCCGTTGGGAGGGGGACCACTTCCGCTATAACACGGCTGCTCTCGCGGTCAACACGAGCGTGATTCATAACACCTACGTGGATCGGTCTGTGGTTATGCACAACGACAACCACGTGAGCTATAACGGCGGTCGGGGTGGTCTTAGTGCGCGGCCGACGCCTGTGCAGGAACGGGTGATGCAGGGGCGGCATATCGCGCCGGTCGCCGCACAGCAGCGGGACATGCAAGCAGCACGCTCGAACCCGGAGATGCGTGCCGAACGGAACCATGGCAAGCCGGCCATCGCGGCAACATCGCGCGCAGGGGATTTCAGCGGGCATGGGGTGGTGGCTGCCCGGGCAGCAGGCGGAACCTATCACGCGCCGCCAAAGAACGCGATGCGTGAATCGCATCCACCTGCGGCAAACAATGCGCGGCCTGCGGAGAACGCGCGACCGGGAGGAACGGCAAGGCCCGGGGAGAACGCGCGGCCCACTCATCCGACCACGCCTCGCGAAGCGACGCCGGGTCATCCGCGCGAGGTTCAGCCGCATGAGGCCCCTGCGCCGCAACGAGAAGCCGCGCCGCATCCAGTTGCGCCGCGTCCAACTGCGCCAAGAGAATCCACTCCGCAACGAGAGGCAACACCGCGTGCCACTGCGCCGAGAGAAGCCGCTCCGCGCCGGGAAACTGCGCCGCAACGAGAAGCCGCGCCGCATCCAGTTGCGCCGCGTCCAACTGCGCCGAGAGAATCCACTCCGCAACGAGAGCCTACGCCGCATGCAGCTGCGCCAAGAGAAGCCGCTCCGCGCCGGGAGCCTACGCCGCATGCAGCTGCGCCAAGAGAAGCCGCTCCGGAGAGACCGGCGGAGAAGCCTCGCAAACCGCAGCCATAGACGAGAAGACCACGCAAGAATGGCCAAGGCGCGCCGTTTGAGCGCGCCTTTTTTTGTGGCGGGATCGAGCCCTGCAAAAATTGCGAGGCGCTTCAGGCATTCAGTCCGGCGGTTCCCACCAGGCGGGTGAAGGGCCGGAGGCCTGTTCGACGGCGGGAACAAAAGTGCGATCGAGTTCGCGCACCATCGCGGCGAGGTTCTCGACAATCTTCCGCCACTGCGCGGCATCGCCGATGGGGTACTGGCCGAAGGTGTCAGGAGCTACGGGAATCGCGAGCACGGCGCGGAATCCTGCGCCCTGCACCAGGAAGTTTCCGGAGACCATGTGGCTCCATGTGCCCACATCAAGATAGAGTTCGACGATCAGGTTTTGGGGCGTTCGGCGCCGGAGGTGAAAGGTGCCTGAGCCTCCGGTGCACGTGTATCCCATGGGCTTGAAAGTGGACTCGAGCGCGGGCTTGCGCGGACCGGCGAGGACGCCTGCATTTTGGCCCAGTGCTTCGGCGATGGGCGGCAGGGTGTGCGGCATATTGGCAGCCTCGGCTATCTCGCGGATGCGCGCCCTGTAGTTGGCGTTGACGGCTTTGACTGCTTCCTGGTTTGCCTGGGGGATGGAAGTGACGAGGCCGCCGCCAGGAGCCAGAATGGGCACGTGGACAGTTTTCTTCGCTTTGCCGCAGGCCTTGATGACGGCGTCGATCGATGCCGGATTCGGCGGCAGCTTTTTGTCGGCGTTCTCGGCTTCGACGATGGTGTAGACATCGAGCGACCGCTGACGCCCGTTGACCCACCAGTTATCGCGAATGAGCACCCCGGGCAGCGAGTGTCCCATGGCAGGCAATCCGATGAGGCGTTCGCCAAAGTCGGGCGCGTGGAAATGGAGCGAAATCGCGCGAAACGGATAGCTGCGCGGGACGCCTGCGAGGATCGCTTCCAGCGTGGCGTAGTCGACCTGGTCGCCGTCGATGGAATTGGAAATCATGCGACGCTCGGAGGGGTCCGATGGGATCAGGCGGCGCTGGGTCACGAACCGCTCCATCTCGGGATGACGCTTGAGCACGCGATCGATGTAGACGCCCTTTTCGCCGGGTGCGTCCATGAACCTGAAGCGAACGGCGGGTTCGCCGAGGCCCGCGTCGAGGAAAGCTTTTCGCACGCGGCCGGTCATTTCCACGAGCGGCTCCTTCTTACTTGCGGCAATCGGTGTGTGGAGGGCGATTCGCATGGGCGTGGTGGCTTGAGGCGGAGTATACACGCTCTTTGTTTACCGATTCGGCTTCCATGGCGTGTGGAGGAGAAGTTGGAGGCATGATTGGGGAGCAGGCGAGCGGTGGCGATTGGCGCCGGAGGCTTCGCGGGGACTGCTGCTAGACTCCCTTGTGGATCAGAGGAGAAGTTCGATGGCCGAGATCAGTACGGTTGCAGTGGTGGGTGCGGGCACGATGGGTTCGGGCATTGCGCATGTGTTTGCGCGATCGGGCTTCGAAGTGCTGCTTTGCGATGTGGAACAGCGACTTCTCGATCGCGCGCTGGCGCAGATCCGGACGAACCTGGGTCGCGAGGCCGCGAAAGGCAAGCTGCCGGAAGCGGAGATCGAGACGGCGGTGCGCCGGATCAAGGCGACGGTGGATCGCGGCTCGCTGGCCAGTGCGGAGTTTGCCGTGGAGGCAGCGCCGGAGCGATTCGAATTGAAGGCGGAGATTTTTGGAGCGCTGGACGAGATTCTGGGCGCGGGCGTGATCCTGGCTTCGAACACGTCGTCAATCTCGATTACGAAACTGGCGGCGCTGACGCGGCGGCCGGAGCAGGTGATCGGGATGCACTTCTTCAATCCCGTGCCGGTGATGGCGCTGGTGGAAGTGGTGCGCGGGCTGGCGACCAGCGACTCGACCTATGCGTCGACGCACGAGCTGGCGGTGCTGCTGGGCAAGACGCCGGTGGAAGTGAATGACGCGCCGGGCTTCGTCTCGAATCGCGTGCTGATGCCGCTGATCAACGAGGCGGCGTTTGCCGTAATGGAGGGCGTGGCCGAGCCGGAAGCCGTGGACCAGGTATTCAAGCTGGGAATGGCGCATCCCATGGGCCCGCTGACGCTGGCAGATTTTATCGGGCTCGACGTGTGCGTGGACATCCTGCGTGTTCTACAGGAGGGAATCGGCGACCCGAAGTACCGGCCATGCCCGCTGCTGGTGCGCATGGTGGACGCGGGCTGGCTGGGGCGGAAGTCGGGACGAGGGTTTTACAGCTATGGAAAGTAGTGAGGGCGGACCGAGATGGATGCTTTGGATCGCTGAAGGTGACCGCAGTTCACTGAAACGCTGCCGCGTTCTGCTGTGCCCAGCTCTCAAAGCGAATGGGAGCGCGACCCAGAATCTTTTCGACCGTATCGGTGGTGGCCTCGAGCCGGCCTTCGCGGATCGCCCGCCACAGCGCAACGTGCGCTGTCGTCTCCTCATCGGATGCGCCGGTTCGGGAGTAGCGGAGTTGCGCATCTTCGTCTGAGATAGGTTGAAATTCAATGGGCTTGCCGACGGCCTTGGCAAGGCTGGGTTGATGTTATTGGGACTCGGAGTGTTCGGATGGCTGTTCTTCTTCCAGCTTGCCCGCGGTGTTCTCAAGCAGGACGTGCGAGATGACGGCGGTATCGGGAGTAACGGGCAAATGGGAGCAGAACCCGATGCCGACATAGAAGGGCTCGTTGAAGTGAATCTGAATGGGCGGGCCGAATTGATGCATGGGCTCGCCCTGCAGGCTGACGAAGATGGCGATGGAGTCGCCGCGCTTTTCGATGCCGATGCGCCTGGCGTGGACGCCGTTCAAAGTGCCGCCGAAGCGATATTGCATATCGGTAATGTCTGCGCCCGTCGAAGCGCGTTGGGCGAGATGAATCATGCCCGTGCCGTGTTCGCCGATCATGGCCTCTTTGGAGTCGTCATCGAGACTTTGACGAATGACGAGGACGGCTTTGCGATCGCCGTAGCCGTTGGTGTTGGGGAGCTTGACGTCGGCAGCCAGTGAAATGTCGCCGGACATCTTCTTCCAGAGAAAGCGGAACTCGTCGCGCGTGTACCAGATGTTATAGCCCGCGGAACGGATCGTGTAGGTGCGGGTCGAGTCGTCGTATTCGGCGCTGCCGGGCACGAGCGCGCTGCCGACGTCGGACTGGCCATCGAAGATGCCGATGGGGTTGTTCCAGGTCTTGGTGGGGCGATGGAAATCAGCGGGCGGCGGGACTTGCGTATGCGTGGATGAGCCGGGCTGCGCCCAGTCGGGGACAGCGACATTGGGCTGCTGCTGCTGCTGCGGAGCCTGCGCAGGGAGCATGGCGGCGGGCGCGATGGATAGAAAGAAGCACGCCGTGCAATTGAGCGCAGATCGAGCGATGCTGAGTTCCATAGCCAAGCACTGTAGCAGATGGGGTGAGAGGGTGATAGGGACAAGGGACTAGCGACCAGGGGGCGAGGGACTCGGCGCGGAATTACACCGGCGGGGGCGCGTCGACGACGTGAACGCCGGCAGGCGGGGTGAAGTGAAAGGCAGTTGCGGGAATTGCGGCATTGGGCTGCTGGCTGCCGAAGGTGAATCGGGTGATGGCGCCGTCGATTTCATCGACTTCCATGGCGGTGATGGAACCGGCGGCGGTGGCGGTGATGACGACGCGGCGAACGCGCTGTTCCTGGCCTTTTGCCTGCCCGATGAGCGTGAACTGGCCGTCGGGCGCAGGGGAGAGCTTGATGTTCGTGAGCTCCTTTTCAAGCTGGGTGTGGCCGAGAAGAAAACGGAGCGGCGAGCGCAGGTCGTCGAGTTTTGCGGCGGGCATGCGCTCGATTTGCGGGTCGCCGGGAGAGTAGAACCAGGCGTATTTGCCATCGAGGAGGAAGAGTTTGCCGGGCGGGGAATTGTAGTCCCACTTCATGCGGCCGGGCTTGGCGAGCAGGAGCGTGCCGCTCTCGGTGCGATCGACGCCGAGACCGGTGTAGGTCTCAGTAAAAGTGGCACGCAGCGAGTGGAGCTGGTTGTAGTGGGCATCGATGCGCTGGGCTAGGTCGTGGACGGAAGGCGGAGGAGTTTGGGCGACGAGGGCGGGGACGAGGAGCGCAATGGCTGGTATCCGCGCGAAACGGCTTAGATAATGGGGTGGGTTGGACCCACGTCTCCGAAGGCAGCAAGTATTTCGAGAACGCGCCTGAGGGGCTAAAGCCCCCGCTCGAATCGCAGCTTTTACGGCACGGATCAATCCGCGCCCTTTCAAAGCGGCAGATTGCCTTGGAATTCGGATCCCGGTGCGACCGGGGATGCGCCCTTTCAAAGTGGCAGATTCTTCTGCGGCATGGCTGGCGCCGTGCTCTTCCAGGGCAGCGATGAAAGTCAGCTGCGGGCTATTGGTCATTGCACCATCTGGGTGCAGTTGGTGCCGCCGCTGGGGTCGGCCTTCATGGCACCACCGGATTCGAGGCAGAAGCCGCGATCGCCGGTTTTGCCGGGCGTGGCGGGAACAGCAGTGGCCGTATAGCTGGTAATGCGATCGGTGTTGTTGATGTTCACCTTGGTGCAGTTAGTGATGTTGAAGATGTATCCCGACTTGATGCCGGTGGCGAGCTCACCGTTGATGACGCCCGCAGCCTGGGGGCTGGACGAGCCGGCAGTTGGGTCGCCGCCGAGGGCTTGCAGGCTGCACGCGAATCCATTGGTGGGATAGGTAGACTCGTACATCGACTCCGCTTCTTCGATGGTCTGAAGAGATTTTTGCGCGGAGAGTTCGTTGGCGTGCTTGCGGATTTTGCCCGCGGTGGGAATGGCGACGAGCATAAGAATGAGGATGATGGAGATGACGATAAGCAGTTCCATCAGCGTGAAGCCATTCTGCTCAATCGTGTGATGCCGAGGACGTGCGAAAGCAAGCATGCAATTCATGGGATTCGAGAGCCTCTGTGCAGCGGGCCGGGCGAACGCGCGCGGCCTGTCCGAGAAAATCGTATAACGTATAGACGTGAAATGGAAATGAACTGCTCAAAACCGGGGTAACGAGCAAGAGTTCCCTCAGGGGCTAAAGCCCCGGGTGCGTTGAGGGAGCCGATGTTTGTATGGGGCTAAAGCTCGTACCCTTCGCGAACTGAAGCCCGAAGCCCGCACTCCTCTGCGGTAAGGTTGTGATGTTCAACAAATCGTTTACCTGCTCCGGAGTCGAGGCACCGGCATGGGCGAACGGCCGGTCAATCCCAGCCGATGGTCTGGTTGAGGCGCAGGTCGCGTGAGGACGCGCCCACGCTGACGGTGCGTTTGCCGGTTGCAGTGACCCACTGTGACTGGGCTGTGGACCAGTATTGCAGCTGGCGCAGCGGAACGTGCATGGTGATGGTGCGCGATGCACCGGGATTGAGATGAATGCGGTCGAAGGCGACTAGCGCGCGGACGGGGAACTGAACGCCGGTCGGAATGTTGTCGGGAGCGCCGAGGTAGACCTGCGGGACTTCGTCACTGGGCACGTTGCCGGAGTTCCTGATCGTGACCTGCACGTAAAGGCCACCGTCGGGGGCGCGCTCGACCTTCAAGCCGGAGTATTCAAAGGTGGTGTAGCTGAGGCCGTGGCCGAAGGCGAACAGCGGCGCGATGTTCTCCTTGTCGAACCAGCGATAGCCGACGTTGACGCCCTCGCTGTAAGTGGTCTTGCCGTCCACACCTTTCTTCGAGCGCTCAGGATACTTCGGGTCGGTGGCTGGATAGTCGGCGAGGCTCTTGCCCCAGGTGACGGGCAGGCGGCCTGCGGGGCTGGTTTTGCCGAGGAGAATGTTAGCGGTGGACCATCCGCCTTCATCGCCGGGCCACCACATCTCGACCACGGCTTTCACCTTGTCGACCCAGGGCATGGCGACGGGCTGGCTGGTATTGAGGACCACCACTGTGTTCGGATTGACGGCGGCGATTTCGTCGACGAGCTTGTCCTGATCGCCGGGCAGGCCGAAGACGGGCTCAAGGCGGGTCCAGAGGAAGACGACAGCGACCTTGGCGTTCTTTGCCGCGACGATGGCGGCTTCGTGATCGGCCTGGCGCTGTTCGGGCGTGTACCAGTTGAGGCGAACCTGCACGGGAGCACCGGAAGAATCGGGCGAGGTCTTGATTTCGAGGGCGTGCGGGCCTTCCGAGAGTTGCACGGCGCGGCGCACGTCGTCGAGGCCATCAGTCGTGGGAATCGCGTTGTCCTGGTTGGCCTGGAGGATGTCGCCGTGGACGCCACCCTGAAAGGCGCCGGTGCGAGCAAGCGGCTTGCCATCGAGCGAAATGACGGCATTGGTGCCGAGAGCCTGGAGGTAGATCCAGTAGTCGCCGGCATGGGGCGCGGTGAGTGTGCCTGTCCACGTGATGACGGAGTTGGGCGGGAGAGCGTTGCCGCTTTTCAGCGTGAAGTTCAATTGCGCATCGGTCTGCGTATTGGCGCCGACCGTGCGGATGAGCCCGGGTTGGCCATCATGAGTGAGCGCGGAGGCGGGAACGGGTGAGCCAGTCATGTCGTCGTTCACGGCAAAGCCGATGTCGGAGACGCCGGAAATCTGCTTCATGGCAGCCAGCGGGCCGACCTGTCGCCACGGCAGTCCGACGGAGCGCTCGCCGTTGATGCCGATTGCGTCGACCTGGCCGGCGGTGGGACCGATGAGAACAACAGAACTGAGGTCGGATTGTTGGAGCGGCAGGATGCGATCGTCATTCTTGAGCAGGACCGCGGCGTCTTCGCCGGTTTTCTCGATGATGCGGGCGTTGGCGTCGATGTCCTGCGCGGTAACTTCGTGCTTGGATTCGCCGTCGAGATAACCGAAGTGGACAATTTCATAGAGCACGCGACCGGCCGCGCGCGTAACGGCTTCTTCGCTGACGGTGCCGTCTTTGAGCGCTTCAGGCATCTTTTCAGGATTGAGCTTGACGCCGAAGCCGCCGCCCATCCCGCGCTCGCGTGGAGGCTCCTCGGGAATGTGGCCGCCAAACATGCCTTCATTGGCGCCGGCCGCGCCGCGACGCGCCGGCGGTGGGGGCGGAACGGGCTTGGAATCGAAGAACGATGGAATGTTGAACGGCGCTTTGGGATCGGGCTCGCCGGGCATTTCCATGTCGAGGCCGGCGTTGATGAAGTTGACGGCGTGGGTAGCGCCCCAGTCAGAGGTGACAAAGCCCTTGAATCCGATTTCGTCGCGCAGGATTTTCGTGAGAGTGGATTTGTTGCCGCAGGCGTAGGTCCCGTTGAGCCGGTTGTAAGAACACATGATGGAAGAGACGCCGGCCTTGATTGCGGCGTCGAAGGGCGCGACATAGACTTCGTGGAGCGTCTGGTCGTCGACGAAGATGTTGCTGCTGTCGGAGTCGTAGGCCACGAAATGCTTGACCTGCGCCATCACATGCTGCGACTGGATGCCCTTGATTTCGGCGGCTCCTATTTGGCCGGTGAGAAACGGATCTTCACCGAAGGTGTTATAGCCGCGGCCGAATTCGAGGTCGCGATCGATATTGACGAAGGGCTGCAGCGAGACGTCGATGCCGAGGGAGCGTGCTTCGCGTCCGATGACCACGCCGTTCAGTTCGGCGTCGCGCACGCTGAAGGTTGCGGCCACGCCCATGGTGGCGGTTTCGCCCTGCGAGGGATGACGGGTGAGCACGCCCGGAGGTCCATCGGCGAAGCGGAGGCCCGGAATGTTGAGGCGCGGGATGCCGGCCAGATATCCGGCCTGGCCCTGGTAAACGGCGGGATCTTCATGGGTGCCGTGAATGAGGGTGAGCTTCTCCTGGAGCGTCATCTGGCTGAGCAGCTTGTCGACGCGCTCATCGCCCGTGACGACGGGAACGGTTTGCGCACGCATCGCGACCGCGGCGCAGGTGAGCAGAGCGAGTGCGAAGAGTGTGTGCAACGCGACGTTCCGGCTCCCAGGTCCCCAAAAGACGGAAACCCGGGGCACCGAGTTGTTTGGCTTGGTTTGCAGAGTTGTCACCGTAGGCCCCCATGTGGCGAGAATTGTCGCAGCTCGAAAATAAACGTTTGAGCACGACAGTTCTGCTGACGGCTAGCCAGTGTAGTGCATGGGAGCGCACTTCGGCTATCGGCGGCCGCCGATGATGCCGAGCAGGACTTCAGCCTGGGAGAACCGGCAAGGGGAGTTGGGCATCGAGGCCGGTGGCGATGAGATCGCGGCGCAACTGCTCGATGGTGGAGAACAAGATGCCGGGCATGCCAAGTTTGGCCGCGGCGTCGATGTTGACCTCCTTGTCGTCGATGAAGAGGGTTTCTTCGGGGCGGGTGCCGAGGCGGCTGAGCGTCAGGTTGTAAATAGCGGGATCGGGCTTGGCCATCCGGTGCTGGAAACTCCAGACTAGAACGTCAAAACGCGGAAGCCAGTCAAATTTGCGTTCGAGGCTGGCGAGCACGCTGTCGCCCATGTTGGAGAGGATGGCGGTGCGCAGGCCGCGCTGCTTGAGCTGCAATTGCCAGGCGAGCATGAGGGGATTTTGCGTGGTCCACATGCGGGCGTCCTGGCAGTTGAGCTCGTCGATTTGTTCGGGGCCGAGAGCGAGTTTGGCGTCGCGCACAAATTTTTGCCAGAACATCAGGCCGGTGAGTTTGCCTTCGTCATAGGCGTGGCGGTCAGCCCAGTAGAGGGCTTCGAAACGCTCGACGGGAAGGCCGGTGATGCGGACCATGGCAGCATGGGCGTCCTGGTCGGGCTGGCCTGTCAAGACCATTCCAAAGTCGAAAATGACCGCGCGCAGAGCCAATGTGTTCTCCTTGGACGCCCGTGTATGGTGGATGGTGCGCCTGAGTCCATTGTGCATGATGACGCGGGGGACGATGGAGTTGCGGAAGTTCGGGGAGAAACAGCGGGCAATGCGCTTTTCACGGAGAACGGAATGGAACACAGAAGAAAGCGCATTGGCGCGCGCGCATCGCGAGCGTTTGCAGGCGGGTTTGCCGATCGCGGACCTGACTGCCTCGAATCCGACGCGGTGCGGGTTCCGGTACGACGGTGATTTGCTCGCGGCTCTGACCGATGCGAGAGCGCTGGGCTACGATCCGCAGCCGAAGGGACTGGAGGCAGCGCGAGAAGCGGTGTGCGGCTACTACGCAGACCACGAAGTGAAGGTGGAACCGGGGCAGGTGGTGCTGACCACGAGCACCAGCGAGGCGTACAGCTTTTTGCTTCGGCTATTGTGCGACGCGGGAGACGAGATCCTGGTGCCGCAGCCGGGGTATCCACTGTTTGATTTTCTGGCAGAGCTCGATGATGTGCGGATGAAGGCCGCGCCGCTGGTCTATGACTACGGGTGGCAGATGGAGCCGGAGGGGTTTCGCCGGGCGATTACGGCGAAGACGAGGGCGATTGCGCTGGTGCACCCGAACAATCCCACAGGGCACTTTATCAAGGCATGGGAGGCGGAGGAATTGGCTGCCTTGTGCCGGGAGTTCGGCTTGTCGCTGATCGTGGACGAGGTGTTTTTGGACTACGCGTTCGGCGACCCGGAGCTGAGTTTTGCGGCAGGTTTGGAAGATGTGCCGGTGTATGTAGTGAGCGGGTTGAGCAAGATTGCAGGGTTGCCGCAGATGAAGGCGGCCTGGATCGTGACGACGGGGCCAGGACGTTTGGCGGCGCTGGAGCGGCTCGAGGTGATCGCCGATACGTTTCTCTCGATGAACGCGCCTGTGCAGTGGGCGATTCCGAAGTGGCTTATGACACGACGCGGAATCCAGGTGCAGATACGGGAGCGGGTGACGCGAAACCTGGCGGAACTGGACCGGCAACTGAGCGGATGGCCGGCGCTGGAACGGCTGAAAGTCGAGGGGGGATGGTACGCCATACTGCGGATTCCGGCCACGCGGCCGGACGAGCAAACGGTTCTGGAACTGCTGGAGTGGGGCGTTTGGGTGCATCCGGGCTACTTTTTCGGGATGCCGGAGTCGGGCTGGCTGGTGACGAGCCTGCTTGCGCCGGAACCGGAATTCGTCACGGGAGTAACCAGGCTGATTAGCTATTTAGGAACGGATCAGGGCAGTAACAAAATGTGAGTTCGAGATCAGGTGATGGTTTAAGTAGAATTTGCAAATTACACAAAGACTTGCGCTTAATAATGTATTACTTCGGGTTCATTACGCGTTCAAGAAGGGATTCTCGCGGCGCTCTTCGCCGATGGTGGTTGCGGGCCCGTGACCGGGAATCACCCGCGTTTCGTCTGGCAAGGTGAAAAGACGGGATGCGATGGAGTCGAGGATCTGTTCTGAGTCGCCGCCGGGCAGGTCAGTGCGGCCGATGCTGCGCGCGAAGAGCGTGTCGCCGGCAAAGACCATTTTGAGCGGGACGAAATGCAGGGAGACCGAGCCCTGGGTGTGGCCGGGCGTGTGAATCACCTTCGCCGGGTAGGCATCGATGCCCACCTGCCGGCCGTCGTTGAGGCTCTCGTCGGGCGGGGCTGTTTCGGGCGGCGTCACGCCGAGCCAGGCTGCCTGCTTGTCCATCATCTGGAGCAGGGGAAGGTCATTCTCGTTGAGCAGGATGGGTGCGCCGGTGAGGCGTTTGAGTCGCAGCGCGCCGCCGACGTGGTCGATGTGGGCATGGGTGATGAGGATCTGCCTGACCTTGAGACCGTGCTGCTGAAGGCGAGCGTGGATGCGGCTGATCTCGTCGCCGGGATCGATGACGATGGCCTCGCCGGTGGCCTCGTCGCCGAGGATGGTGCAGTTGCACTGGAGCGGGCCGACGGGAAACGTCTCGAGAACCATGGGTTCATTCTAGAGCGGCGATCTCGGGCGGAAACGGAAAAGGCACGGCGCACTGCCGCGCCTTTCGGCGTCGCGGGACCGCGCGACGGGTGCGGTGTTTTACTTGGCGGGCTTGGCGGGGGCCGAGGCGGGCGCGGTCTTCACGTTGTCGAGCACCGAAGTGCCGCGCTGGCCGCGCATGTAGAGCACGGTGAGCGAAAGCGAGGTGATCATGAAGATGACAGCACACCAGGTGGTAAGCCGGGTGAGTACATTGGCGGCTGCACGGGGACCAAAAGCGGTTTGCGAGCCCTGGCCGCCGAAGGCGCCGGCGAGGTCGGCTGAGCGGCCCTGTTGCAGGAGCACAACGCCAACAAGAAAGAGACACACGATGATGTGAACGGCGAGAACGAAGTAGAAGAGAATCTGCATCTTTAGCTGCTTTCAACTGTGCCCCGGAAAGCCTGGGCGCAAAGGTTAGTCTGGTGCGGAGGAGGGGACTTGAACCCCTATGCCTTGCGGCGCCAGCACCTCAAGCTGGTGCGTCTGCCAATTTCGCCACCTCCGCAGGGTGAACCTCTCAAGTATATCAAAGGGCAAAGTTGGCACGACCTTGCCCAACTCGTGTTGGGAGCCTGCCTTTCCGGAGGCGGGATCGTGGCCGCGTTGTGGAGGTCTCAACATCGCAAGCTATCTCCGATGGTGCGACTTTTAGCTGGGGCATGCGAGCGAATGCGTCCGCTTTGTGAAACAATCCTTGTATGTTTCCGTTACCGCGCATCATTCAGGGAGGCATGGGCGTAGCTGTGTCGAACTGGCGGCTGGCGAATGTCGTCTCGCGGGCCGGGCAGCTTGGCGTGGTGTCGGGAACCGCGATTGATGCGGTGCTGGTGCGCCGCCTGGCGGATGGCGACGCGGGCGGACACATGCGACGCGGCCTGGATGCATTTCCGTTTCCGGAGATGGCGCGCAGAATCTGGCAGGAATATTTCATCCCGGGGGGAAAGGCGAGTGAGTCGGCCTATCCTTCGTTGCCCATGCATCAGAAATCGGAGCCTCGCAAGCTGATTGAGTTATGCATCGCGGCAAATTTCGTCGAGGTGTTTCTGGCAAAGGAAGGCCATAGCAATCCGGTCGGGATCAATTTTCTTGAAAAGGTGCAGATGCCGCACCTGGCTTCGATTTACGGAGCGATGCTGGCAGGGGTGGGCTACGTGCTGATGGGCGCGGGCATCCCGCTGCATATTCCCGGCGTGCTGGATGCATTTGCAACGCACGGACCGGCGGCATACAAGCTGGCGGTCACGGGCGCAAGGCAGGACCTGGACACGATGATGCGGTTCGATCCGGCGGAGTATGCGGAAGGGCCGTTACCGAGGTTGGAGCGGCCGCGGTTTCTGGCGATTGTGTCGTCGAACACGCTGGCAACAACGATGCTGCGCCGGGCGAGCGGCGCGGTGGATGGGCTGGTGATCGAGGGCGCGACAGCGGGCGGGCATAATGCTCCGCCGCGCGGCAAGCTGCAACTGAATGAGGCGGGCGAGCCGGTCTATGGCGAGCGCGACCGCGTAAGCCTCGAAGAAATGCGGCGGCTTGGAACTCCATTCTGGCTTGCGGGCGGGTATGGCAGGCCCGGCAGACTTCAAGAAGCGCTCGATCAGGGCGCAACCGGCGTGCAGGTGGGCACTGCGTTTGCTTTCAGCGAGGAGTCGGGGCTGCGGCACGACTTGAAGAAGATGGTGCTTGCACAGGCAGTGGCGGGTACCGGGAAGGTGTTTACCGATCCGCTGGCTTCGCCGACAGGATTTCCGTTCAAAGTGGCGCAGTTGAATGGAACGGCGTCGGACGCCGGCGTGTACCAGGCAAGGACGCGCGTCTGCGATCTGGGATATCTGCGCGAAGCGTACGTCACAGAGAGTGGCGAGATTGCGTATCGCTGCGCCGCGGAGCCGCTGACGAGTTACGGGACCAAGGGCGGCAAGGCAGAAGAAACCGTTGGGCGGAAATGCCTGTGCAATGCATTGCTGGCGAATATCGGGCTTCCGCAGACGCGCCGTGACGGAACCGCCGAACCGGCGCTGGTGACGGTGGGCGACGATCTGAATACCGTGGTGCAGTTCCTGGCGCCGGGACGAGAGAGCTACAGCGCGGTGGATGTGGTGCGGCGACTCATGAGCGGCGTCGCCGAGGAGAAGAAGGCCGCGGAATTTGCGGTCTGAATGTTTGGCGCCAGCCTTCGCACGGACAACGCTCAGCTACGTTCTTTTGCCATCGACACCTGCCGGCTCTTCCTCGGCTACAACCGTGTTGCGCGCTTTCGGTGGCCTGAGAGGTTTCATGCCGCGAATGAAGTCCTCGTATGGTGTGTCCACGGTGAAGGGAACGGTGACCGTTCCGAATGCCTGGAGCCGGGGCGCGCCACAAAGCGTAAAGGGCGGCACGTCGTGACCATCACATCAAATGCACAATCGGATGAATCAGTCGATTCCTTGATCGTGTATGGATTGTCGAATTATGACATCGTCGTGACGGGAAAACCCGCATTAGAACGCGCGTCTAGCTATCGAGGATAACCACCGCCAGGTAACTAGAGAGTTAGAACCATCGCCGCTTCAAAGGTCTCGTTAGGAGTCTCAGGAAGCCACGCGCTGAACCGGCATCTGCAATGTGATTCAAATCACCAACAGGCGAGGTCCCTGTCCGGGTGGTTTCTTTTGTGGCGCAGCGCAATGGAACCCCGCAGCCAGCGTCGCTCAGGAAGACGTTTCTGTTGAGTCGTGGTCTTCTTCGGCGAGGAACTGGCCGAGGCGGTCGAGTTTGCGTTCCCATGCGGTGCGGTGATCGCGGATCCACTGCTCGAGGGCGCGAAAGCCGACAGGCTCGATGCGGCAGGTGCGCACGCGGCCGAGTTTCTCGGTGTGCGCGAGGCCGACCTCCTCGAGGATCTGCAGGTGCTGGGCAACGGCCGTCAGGGTGATGCCGAGGGGTTCGGCGAGACGCGAGACGGACGCAGGCCCGGCAACCAGCCGATCGAGAATGGCGCGGCGCGTGGGATCGCCGAGCGCGTGAAACAGGCGATCGATGTCGATGCGAGCGTGTGCCAATGCGGTTCCTCCGCAGGGTTATTGCGCGAGGTACTTGCCGAGGCTTTCGAGCAGGCCGCGCCAGCCTTCTTCAATCATCTTGTCGCCGCCGGGCCAGTCGATGAAGATTCCCTGGGTGGTGAGCACCAGATCCGTGCCCGAAGCGGAAGGCACGAACTCAAGCGTCACGAGCGCGATCTGGATGGGCTTTCCGTTGAGCGTCATTCTGCCGGCGCTGACGATGCGCTGGTCGGTCACGATGTCCTGGTAAACGGATTCGTTGTGGATCTCGGAGCCGGCGATGGGGTGGCCGGGCTTGAAACGGTAGTGGAGGCGCTCGCTGCCGCCCACGCGGAACTCCAACTCGTATTCCTGGATCTCGTGGTCGCCTTCGGCATACCAGCGGCGCTTGCGGGCTGGGTGGGCAAAGGCAGCGAAGACGCGGTCAGGCGGCTGGGGATAGCTGCGTTCGAGGGTGAAGGTGCTGTGAACGACGCTGGATGCGGTTGCGGTCATCATGGGGTTCCTCCGTGGGCGAGATAGTGAAGCAACGACTTCAGTATTGATTTGAACCCAGGATTTGTCAAGTGGGGACTTCAGTATTATTTCGACGAATTCCGAAAGTCATGGGATGGAGCTGCCGAGGGTGCTCGTTTGAATGACAAACACGGCATAATGAGGCAGATTGTCCGGTGATCCTGAATGAGCGGCGGGCCGGAGAACGACGAGAAAGAGCAAGAATCCGCATGGATAAGCACGACGTGGGGATGGAACCATCCAGGATCATCAGCGCAACCCGGCATTTCTGGCTGCTCGGGGCTGCGCTTTTGCTCAGCGGTTGCGGTTGGGTGGCGCAGGTTTCGCAGAACCTCGAACTGCGAAACTACGACAGGCATATCCGCAATGCGACGCAAGCGATCGCCAGCGCGCGGGATCGCGGCGAACAGGCCCAGGCCTATTCAACGCGAGGGACTGCGTATGCCGAGAAGGCCCGCTACAGCCTGGCGTTCAAGCTGATCGAAGCCGCGGAATACGACCGCCTTTTCGAGCAGGCGATGAGGGACCACAACCAGGCCATCGCGCTCAATCCGGAGAATGCGAAGTTGTACTACAACCGTGGGCTGGCTTATTGGAACCGGGGCACGTCGGAGATGAGCGACCACAAGGATGCGAAGTCGTGGTTCGACCAGGCCGCCGCGGATTTCGAAGTCTCGGCCAAGAAGGATCCGCGGGATTACGAGGCGTTCGACATGCTGGGGTTGAGCTATGAGCAGAGCAGCGAGTGGGAGCAGGCGATCGATGCCTACACGCGGGAACTGGCACTTAATCCCAAGCTGGGAACGGCGCGGCTGGCCGATGCGTATTGCGGCCGCGGACAAGATGATGCGCGGAAGATGAATCTCGAGGCCGCCGCCGTGGACTACGAGAAGTCGGTCGAGCTTGGGTCCAAGACCGATGACGGCTGTTCGTGCGAACCCTATGATTCGCTGCTCGTGATTTACACGCAGACGGGGCAGTATGAAAAGGCCTGGAAGTTCGTGCACTGGGCTCAGAATTCGAAGCACTGGCTTGACCCCGAGCTGGTGGGGCTACTCAGGAAGAGCTCCGGACGCAGCAGCTGACAGGCGCGAGGCCTCTCCATTCTGCTGAACGCAGAGACGCACAAATCAAGATTGAGCGAACGCTGACGATTTCATTTCGGCTGCCCGGCGTCTATTTGCGTGTCGATGACGCAAGCGATAGGTCGCCGTCGCAGTTCAAGAATGAAAGGAGTTGTGAGCTCATTCGCCAGTGGGCGCGGGGCCGGCGCCTCCGCCGACGGCGAAGACCCTGGGTATGCGCTCATCGGGCGCGGGCAGAGCCGGGAACTGGGCGTGCGGCTCGGTCTGGTACCAGTAGGCAGTGGTGTAGAAGTCGTCGGAGCGATGGTTGGCGTGGCCGTGCTCGATGGTGACGCGGATGGATTTCTCGAAGGCGATCGGGCTTTCGGTGTGCCAGCGGTAGAGGCAGTAGCGGCCGCCGATGCGCTCGGGATCGACGATGCAGGGAGCGCCGTTGTGCTGGTAGGCGAAGGGCTGGCCGCCGAAATCCCATGCGCCGTTGTAGTAGTCCTCGGTGCCGGTGCCGTTGATGGTAGGCATGGTATCGCCGTCGATGAAGATCATGTCGTCGCCCTCGCCGAACCATTCTTCCTGGTTCTGCACGACGGCGTGTGAGACGCCGAGGAAGTGGCCGCGGCCGGTGGCTTCGAGGAAGATGTAGTTGCCTTCGCCGTTGAGGTTCTTTCTGCCGTCGACGGATTCATCCCAGTTGTTCTTCCAGTCATTGGTCCAGCCTTTGCAGGGCGCAGCCTGGCGGTATTGGGCATGGAAGCGGCCGAGGCCTTCGGGCAGGCGGGGCAGCGTGATGTAGTCGACGGCGTAGTAGAGGCTCTCCGTTTTTTCCTTGCCTTGGTTGCTGACGGTGATGCGGGCGGAGCGATCGAAAGGCATCTTGAAGTAGGCATTCAGTGCCTTCATGGGCGCGACGGCGACGAGGGCTGACTGGAAGGTGAAGTATTCGCCAAGGCCGAGGCCGAAGAAATCGCCGATGGGAACTTCGATAGAGGGTGAGGCTTCGCCGTCCCACCACGCGCGCAGAAGGAGGTTCTTGAGGTGCATGGAATCGCGCGAGCTGATGGTGAACCAGATGTGGGTGACGACGCCGGCGCCGTTGACGTCGAGGATGGTTGCGGACTGGCCGGGGTCGACGGGAACCGCGTCGGCATTACCTCCGCTGCGATCCCAGCTGGAGGAACGGCGCGGCTTGTAGCTGCGCAGGCGCGCGGGGGCGAAGAGTTCTTCGGGCGCGGCGGTCTCGGGCGACTCCGGCGGCTCGGGCACAGCGAGGGGCGCGTTGAGACCGAGCAATGCTCCGGCGCCGGCCATGGAACCGAGCAGTTGACGCCGTGAAGTCGCAGACTTGTTGCCGCTGTTTGATGCCATAGGAAGAATCCTCCGTGATCGAAGCGTGAAAGCGTGTTGTAGATGCGGATGCCGGGGCGTGTCAAGCGGAGGGGGTGTTTCTTTGAGCGGAACGCCTCAGTGGCTAAAGCCCCGTCTTCTTGATGAGTGGAAACGTATGAGGTGAAGCCCGACCGTGTGGTGCGGCGTTCCGCCGCATGGTGCCCAAAGCCGCTCCGTTCAGGATGACACGTGAGGGGAATGGAGTGCGGCGCGGATATTTGTGGCACGAGTGAACTGGTGCTCTGATCCCGAGCCCCGCGCCAATGAGGCCGCGGCAATCCGCGAAACCGTGTGCGCTGCGAGGATCCATGCACGCTTCGCGGTTCGCAGCCTCGCCTGCTATGGTCTTTGAGGAACACAAATGAATCCACCCTAGGAACCCGTGGGCATGTGGAAGCACTGGCGAACCCGGATACTGCTGTTTTTGGCCGTCCTCGGCCCCGGATTCATTACAGCCAATGTTGATAACGACTCGGGCGGGATCCTCACCTACTCCCAGGCAGGCGCGCAGTACGGCTACACGCTACTGTGGATGATCATTCCCATTACTCTGGCGCTGATCGTGGTGCAGGAGATGTGCGCGCGGATGGGGGTGGTGACGGGCAAAGGCCTGAGCGACCTGATCCGCGAGGAATTCGGACTGCGGCTCACGTTCGTGCTGATGATCCTGCTGGTGTTTGTGAACTACACCAACGTGGTGACGGAGTTCATCGGCATTGCCGGATCACTGCACCTGTTCCACGTATCGCGATTTATTTCGGTACCATTTTGCGCGGTGCTGGTGTGGTACATGGTGGTGCGCGGCAATTACAAGAGCACGGAAAAGATCTTCATTGTCGCGTCGCTGGTGTACATCGCCTACATTTTTGCGGGCGTGCTGTCGCAGCCGAGTTGGCACACTGCATTGCTGGCCACGGTGAAACTGCCGGGGCGGACGGTGTGGCACGACAAAGCCTATATGTACATGGCAATCGGCGTAGTGGGGACGACGATTGCGCCCTGGATGCAGTTCTACCTGCAATCGTCGGTGGTGGAGAAGGGCATTCGCGTGAAGGATTACGCGGCGTCGCGGCTGGACGTGGTGGTGGGCAGCTTTTTTACGGACCTGGTGGCGTGGTTCATCATCGTGGCTTGTGCGGCGACGTTGTTCGTGCACGGCATGGGCGCGATCCAGGTGGCGTCGGACGCGGCGGAAGCCATGCGCCCGCTGGCCGGTGACTATGCCTTCATCCTGTTTGCCTTCGGGCTGTTTAACGCGTCGCTGTTTGCGGCGTCGATCCTGCCGATTTCGACGGCTTACACGGTGTGCGAGGGCATGGGATTTGAGTCGGGAGTGGACAAGAGCTTTCGCGAGGCTCCGTTTTTCTACTGGCTCTACACACTGCTGATTGCCGGAGGAGCAATCACGGTGCTGGTGCTGCCCGATGCGGAGCTGATCAACTTTGCGATTCTGTCGCAGGTGCTGAACGGCGTGCTGTTGCCTGTGGTGATTATCCTGATGCTGCTGTTAATCAATCGGAAGGACCTGATGGGCGAGCACAAGAATTCGCGGTTGTGGAATGTGATTGCGTGGAGCACGAGCCTGATCGTGATCGCGATGACGATGGTGATGCTGTGGGGGATGGCGCCGAGGCATTGACCACCCTTCTCTGGTTTGGATTGAGACGCGGCACGGATCAATCCGTGCCCTTTCAAAACTCGACTTCCTGAAAGTGGAGCGCTGAAAGGCGCTCTCAGAGCAGCTTGCCGGCGGCGAGGTCGCGAATGAGGCCGCGGTCAGCGGGGAGGAAATCGTATTCCGGCAGGTCTTCAAGCTTGACCCACTTCAGCTGCTGGAAGATGCGATTGACGAGTTCGCCGGCAAAGTTTGGCACGGTGAAGAACTGGAGATCGACGGCGCCACCATGGCGGTAATTGTGGCGAATGTGGGTGACGTGGGCGCCGATGGTGGCCTGGATGCCGAGCTCCTCGTCGAGCTCGCGCGCGAGAGCCTGCTCAGGGCTTTCGCCCGCCTCGATTTTGCCGCCGGGAAACTCCCATTGCAGGGCCATGGGTTGATCGGCGCGTCGCTGGCAGATCAGGATCTCACCGCCCCGCACAATGAGTGCGGCGGCCACGTAGCGGAGGGCAGGGCCGGCCGGCCGGGCATTGGAGTTCGATTGTGCTTCGTCCACGTCTCCAGTCTAATTGGCGAGAAACGGATCGAACCACCCGGTTTTGCAGTTCTTTGCGAGGGGGAATCCGCAATCGAAGCATTGCCGGAGTTGATACTTTTTTATTCGCCGGCGACTGCCGCTGCGAGGCCTTCCGCCGCGCTGGGGCGGAAGTATCCCCAGCCATTTTTTGCCGCGGCTTCTAACAGCGACGGCGATGGATTGACGGGGAAGGCATGGCGAGCGATTTCAAGCATCGCCAGGTCGTGAGCGGAATTGCCGAAGACAGCATCGGGGTGTGGCAGGCCGATGCGCTTGAGAGCCGCAGCCTTGGCTTCGTCGGTTGGTACGTCGACGAGTTCGCTGGTGATGATGCCTGCCTTGATTTTGACTTCCGCTGCGATCACGCGCTCCTCGGGAATGCCAAAATCGCGCACGCCCTCGCAGACCACCCATTTGTTGGTGGAGCTGACGGCCCAGAGTTCCGCACCGGCTGAGTGCAGCTTGGCGATGAGCGCGACTAACTCCGGAAAGACACGGGGACGGACCAGTTCGTTGAAGAATCGGGCGGCGGCCTCGCGCAATTCCGAGTCATGGAGGCCGGCGTAAATCTGCACCATTTCTCCGCAGATCTGAAGCTCGCTGACGCGGCCGGCCAGGTACTCGCGATAGCGGGTGTCGATCCAGTCGCTGGTGGAGCGGGAGATGACGCCCTGCTCGATGGACCAGGCCATGAAATCGTATCCGGAGTCGCCGCTCCACAGCGTTCCGTCGCAATCGAAGACGGCCACTTTGGGTTTACTGGAAAGTACAAGATTCTCAAATTCCGCAGCCGACCACTTGCGGAGATCAACTTGGGCGGGGATCAATTTTTCCTCACTGTCACGCAAAATATGCCTACTGTAATTTTCGCCGAAGGGGGCGCATTTTGCACGTGAACGTTCGAAGAAGAACCCAGTTGCGCACGGGTCGGTGCGTGCGCGACCTTGGGGAATCAATGGGATAGCGCGTAGTAGCCGGATGGGGCCTGGATGCTGGCGAGGCGGTCGGGACCGCTGAGTTCGATGTGGTGGAACGAGCCGTCGTGCTGGCGGCTGGCCGGCTTGTAGACGAGACGATAGAGGCTGCGCACGTTGCATTGCATTAACGCCAGGTCCTGATCGATGGCTGCGGGTGGATCGGTGGCGTCGAAGATGCGGTCGCCGGTAGCGAGTTCGACGATCCGGCGCGGCAGGGC
>Ga0335072_10002904_pt1 | contig 26166 bp, 22 predicted proteins | sample Lox_Sample_21_FD_206725 | JGI IMG/M metagenome (GOLD analysis project Ga0335072, IMG submission 206725) | Soil microbial communities from Loxahatchee National Wildlife Refuge, Florida, United States - Lox_Sample_2.1 | ecosystem: Environmental > Terrestrial > Soil > Wetlands | place: USA...
TAGAATATTGAGGTTGGCGGTCTTCCAGCTGATTGCTGACACGAGGCAGCCTCGTACCATGGTCAGGAATTGATATTGTTTATGCCAGTAGAATCCAGTAGCCACCGCGCTGCCGGTGTACACCAGGGCATACGCTCCAATTAAACCATACCCGGTATTCTTGGACATAGTTTCAACCGGAGCCGAAAGGTATGTTAACAGCTCGTGAAGAAGTATAGGCTGACAAATGGTCAGTGCTAGCAGGACTGCTCTTGGAATAATCGGAGCAAGTAAGGGCCACTTGAGCGCCTTTACCGTGGTCAACAAAGCTGCGTGTTTGCTTGTCTTGCGTGCCTGCTTCCAGTGACTGAGATAAGATATTCCCAGCTGTTCCGCTGCCATCTTATCTTTTAGCTCGTATAGATCGTCTAGGAGCAATATATGGCGTGAGCCTCTGAGCATGAGTCGATTCAGCCAATAGAAGACACCCCTATTCAAGATGCTGCTTGTCTCTTCTGGCCGCCGTTCGCTCATCCTTGCTGGCAAATACTTAGCCTTTTCGCCAGACTCGAGGACTAGCACCAGAGCTTTGAAGGCCACCGACGCTGTAAACAGGCGTGTTAACGACGAGCCTGGAGCCACAAGCCATAGTGTACGGGAGCGAACAATATCGAATGCAGTCGAGAACAGTAGATACACAATCAATATGGTGGATGGCCGTATGCTTCGAGCGTGTTCGAGATATGACATTGAGCAGAAAACAGAGGCATTGAGGAGCGATAATGAAGCAGCCACAATCGAGGACCATGATCGCAAGCTGGGCTGAACCGCCCACAAGACTGTCAGAGCAGTCTGCATCACCACATAGAAGGCGAGAGCAGTCTGCCCCCTTTGGTGAATAGGCTTCGATCTAATTCTTGAGGAGATGATCACCCACCAGTTTGGACAACTGAAATTTCCTTGCCCATACCAACTTTGGCTTCTTGTGCAGGTACAGGATTCTCCCTGCAGCAAGAACCAACACCAATATTGACGGTGCTATGGATAACACCGTGTCCTCGAAAACTAGAGTGAAGTCGAAGTCGTCTCGACAGTCGTGTACGACCGGACCGAAGTCCCTGTCATTGCAGAGTGTTCTGTTCATGATGATTGCTTCACTGGTCGAACAAGATCAACTGAGAATACATTCCTGAGACTCGGCCCAGGGTGCAAGTTTCCGGTAAGCAATGTGGTGACACCTAATCTACCCCTCAGATCTCCTATGTTACGTCACTTGACAGGTCGGGCTCTCGGGCCTCAGGTCATTACCGTGTAACGGGAATGACGATATATTACTCAATATGCCCAGACGCATCTTCAACATCCACTAACTCATCTACCGCTGGATGACACGGGACGGTCAAGAGAGTGTATTGTCAGGATTATCTACGAAGCTAAGTTTCTCGCAGCAGGTAAGCTAGGAAATAGGGGCGCAGGCGCCAAGCCTCCACGAGGGGAGTTCCCCACCCTGGTGAACTCATTTAGGCCCTAAGTTCTGGTCTTATAAGCTAGCAAGTTCGTACATTGGTGCATTAAAGCCCCAAGACAATTGTGGCATCCTTTGAAAGCTAGGAGAGCTTAAGACCGATGCCGTCGTTGACGCAGAAGTCCGTCCCGAAGATTCAGCGACAGAGTTGAGAAGCTCATCGGAACAGCCTGTGTTGAAGGCAGAGTGGGCCCGATTGGTTCCCTGCTGCTCTGCTGCCTCCAAAGGAGTCGTGTCACGCCTCTCATGGGATGTTTCGGGGACGGAAGGCTCGGCATCATTAATATAGGGAGAGCGATCGGTCGCGATCGCGGTGGCTTTGATTGGTGGAACTATCTATGGTGGCGATATCTTTGCTGAAGAGGGGAGCGGAATGGGTTGAGGATGCGGTACATTGGCTAAACAGACGAGCTAAAAGGACAGTCAAAATTCAGTATGGAAAGTGCCCACGTCTCTGGACACGGAAGATTGGACAATTCTGATCTTTCCCATGTCTATGGAGTATCCAAAAGCTAGCATTGTCTGAGCCTACGGGTTCGCCAGCCAGATGAGCAGGATCGAGGTTAATGGCTGGGCGGCCATCTCGAGCGGCAGCTGGTACTCAAACGTCGGATACCGACCATGGTCGGACGGCGTCGCCGGTCTTGGTGCAGCCGGAAGGCCTCGTGCCCGTCGCAGAATAGAGAACTGAATGTAGATTGCTTCTACAGAAGTCAGAGCGGCGTGCTGCAAGCCAAGTCAGTAGGTGTGAGTCCGAAGAGACGTAGGGCTGGCATACTCGCAATAAGCAGGACAGTACATGAGCAGGTCAGAATCTATAACTATCGATGCTCTCACGTCACTGTTCAAGTACCTCACCGCGACTGCGGGAGTGATCGCATCTCTTGGTCTGTTTCTACTAGTGCCATGTCTGAGATGGGCAAAAAGGGGAGCACGATATCAGATTTCATTGCTCTCAACAGTGAGATAAACTAATTTCTTGGGAAAGTGACCCATTCGAGATTGAGCTCTCATGTCAAGCCTGAGGTGCTGGTTGGTCCGGCAAGCCCCCCCAACAGGCGCATTTCATCCATAGCGCGGCCGGGATGAAGTTCTAGACCCCGGGAGGGATGGGGGGTTACATGGCGATGATATGATTAAGAAAGTCGCAGGCCCTCCTAGAAGCATCGTCGTATGACATCAGGTTGGTCCCTTGCAACGTCGGCTGAATGCGTACCGATACCTGCCTTGACCCCTATTCACGGATAGATTTAGCTGCATCGATAACGTCTCGGAGATCTTTTCCAGTCTCCATGCGTGGTCTGATCGACCAGTCCTCGGAAGGCTCTTAAGACAGACATTTTGAAGGGTAGATTTTTCGTTTCAGAAAATTGGGATGTAGTAGTTCGTGTTCGGTTGTGCCGTTTCGTACCATTTTGCAGGCCATGGTCTTTTGCCGTTGGTGGCTGTGGGAAGGCTGATGGGCTTAGAATCTGAGAGAAACTTCCACGGCCCAAACCGGCAGGCCTCACGATCCCTTGTCCAACAAAATTCAGCCTGCGCCTCAAGATCGCTTACGAATAAGAATCGTCGCTTTTCGCCTTGATCCTTGCTCACAAGGCTCTGATATAAACGCAAACTCTTCTCTAGAAGATTGACTCGTATTCAACCCAACTGCAGCACAACCCCTCTCAATCGCGGCGTAAGGAGTTTTGCGACTGCGGAGCCGGCTTTTGCCTTTCTACAAACGCTAGCTAGCAGGAACACCAGAACCTCACCAACGTCAACGAAAATCTCGACAAGATCCTTCTCCCTTCCCTCCCTCCTCCGTGCTCTGCCCGACTTGTCTACAAGTCCTAGATTGAGATAGACATCTAAAGCCAAAATGGTCAAAGACACCAAATACTACGATGCCTTGGGTGTTGATCCATCTGCGACCGATGCCCAACTCAAGACAGCCTACAAGAAGGGTGCTTTGAAATACCATCCAGGTGAGACCCATTGTTCAGACATGATCTAACAGCAAACTGATCGGCCTGTCTGCAGATAAAAATGCCCACAACCCTCAGGCTGCCGAAAAGTTCAAAGAACTCGCCGAAGCCTACGAAGTCCTTGCAGATCCACAGAAGCGTCAATTATACGATCAATATGGCAAAGAGGGGCTTGAGCAGGGCGGTGCCGGCGCCGGCATGAATGCCGAAGATTTGTTTGCCCAATTCTTTGGTGGTGGCAGCGCCTTCGGCGGGATGTTCGGCGGCGGGATGCGTGAGACAGGCCCGAAAAAAGCACGTACAATTCACCACGTTCACAAGGTCTCTCTCGAGGATATCTACCGCGGCAAAGTCTCGAAACTAGCCTTGCAAAAATCCATAATCTGCCCAGCCTGCGAAGGCCGTGGTGGTAAGGAAGGCGCTGTGAAGACTTGCCCTGGCTGCAATGGCGCTGGCATGAAGACTATGATGAGGCAGATGGGCCCGATGATACAACGATTCCAGACTGTCTGCCCAGACTGCCAGGGCGAGGGCGAGACGATTCGCGAGAAAGATCGGTGCAAGCGATGCCTGGGAAAGAAAACCGTCGTGGAACGCAAGGTCCTGCACGTCCATGTAGATCGAGGGGTCAAGACAGGCCACAAGATCGATTTCCGAGGTGAAGGTGATCAGATGCCTGGCGTGCTCCCGGGTGACGTTCAATTTGAAATTGAGCAGAAACCACACCCACGATTCCAACGCAAGGACGATGACCTCTTCTATCACGCCGAAATTGACCTCCTGACGGCTCTGGGTGGTGGCACCATTTACATTGAGCACCTTGACGACCGGTGGTTGACAGTCAACATCTTCCCTGGAGACCCAATCACACCCGGTAAGCCGCACCTTTTAGGAACATTTGGGATGGAGACTAATAGCATGTAGGCGCGATAAAGGTTATCAAAGGTCAGGGCATGCCCTCTTACCGACATCACGACTTCGGCAACTTGTACATCCAATTCGACGTGAAATTCCCAGACAAGACAGAATTGCGCAACCTCGAACTCCTCGAACAGGTCCTCCCACAACGACCTCGTCAAATCCAGCCTCCTGGAGACGCTATGGCGGAAGAACATGATCTAGAAGATGTCGATCCTCGCAATCAAGCAAGAGCTCACGGAGCAGCAGGAATGGACGACGAGGACGAAGATGGCATTCCACAAGGTGCCGAAAGAATGCAATGTGCTTCGCAGTAATCCGCTTGCATGTCACGTCCCAGACTCATAATGAGACGAGGTCTGGGCCTTCCTTTGATTTGGATGGTAGTGTTATTCACATGCATCTACGCGGCGTTCTGGCCGGAAGGAGACAGGCACACAGGTTACATATCTAGCTGGCGTTGTGCACGGATCGGATTTTCCAACGTCTCAAGAAAGAGCAATAGACTTTGCCTCCATGATTTGTCATATGGGATTCGCGATGGCCCTGGGATGGGACCTCCCATGTGCCAAACCAGACCGAGGAGAAACCCTAGCCAATTGAAGCTCCATACTGAATTCTAGTTTCCACGTGCATGATCCTTACGGGTTCCTGACATCGGGCCCGGTCCCAAGCTTCCGAGGAATGTATCGCTGGTAATCCCATCCAAAACAGTGGCTCTGCTCCAGGGCCAAGCAAGCTCTCTCCGGGAAGACCGGTTTCGTTATCAGATCCTGTAATTCGAAAGCGCGTCTTAGGGTAACCCACCAGAGCAAATAGCCAATCCAGCGCTCCCCTTTCCATGGCCAATCTCATGGCCCTTGCCATCAGTTCCACTCGAGCCACCCTTATAGGAGCATGCCGAGCTGGCCTGGGTCGCTGAACATGGAGAATGTATCATTTCTGTACGGAATCGCGCCTTCCAAACTTCGCGGGATTGGCTCGTTGGTCGTGATAGGCGGGACAACAGGTGGGTACACTTGACAACATGCGGTGTGGTGTAATCTGGAACTAAACCCGATTGGTCAAGCACGCCATTGGAGCGCAATCGAAAAAGCACAGACGCACCTCAGACCAGTCAAGGCACGTGCAGCTTTCTTTGTCACTTGCTCTATGGGCCACACCTAACTTCTCTTGGCATAGATACGACAAGCTATCGTGCCGGGAAGGAGCTCTTCTCAGTCTTGCACTTTCTCTGAAGCTCTTGGTGGCGCCTCGCCTTAGCGGGACAGATCCCTGGTTAGACCCGCAGAGGGTGTGTTGAACGTAATGGCATGAGATCAGAGTGCCAAAATGGCGTGCTACGATGTTGATTTTCATTGCCTGCCTCTCCTCGTGTATGATAAGTTCTTGGGCAGGCAATCTCCCTCCCCCACGACGAACAAGGTTCAGCTAGATTTAGTTGACCTGTTTAGAGTGGATTTGAAGCCTCGTAGGGGCTGGAGAATCAGTTTGCGCGTATGCCAAGCCTCCACGACTTTTAGGATCTACAGATCTTATCACGTTCAAGGCCTCCCCCTCTTCCCCCCCAACTCGAGCCATCTTCATTATCTTATCTGTCGTAACTCCCTAAATACACCGTATTCCTACAATATTCCTACGACTCTCTCCTCATGATAGCTTGAGGGAACAAGCGGAAAGCGTTCGCAATGAGCGCCTCGACGACGAAGATCGGACATGGCCTGGCCAAGGTGTTGGGTATCAAATTGAACTACCGAAATCCGCAAGGCGACCAAGTCACCCGTGGAGAGTCTACATACTCAATTGACACGGCCGACACCTATGTTGAGGAGGAGCCAACAACGCTTGAATGGCTCCATAGTGTCACGCCGACTGGACAGACCGCAGTTACCTATGTTCGCAATCTTTTCCCATTCACGAAATGGATTTTGCGCTACAACAGCCAATGGCTCCTCGGTGATCTCATCGCTGGTATCACCGTCGGCGCGGTCGTGGTACCGCAAGGCATGGCATACGCTAAGCTTGCATTGCTCCCAGTACAGTTCGGTTTGTACTCGTCGTTCATGGGCGTCTTGATCTATTGGTTCTTTGCGACTTCCAAAGATATCACAATTGGCCCTGTAGCAGTCCTGTCAACTTTGGTTGGGAATGTCATTGAGCGTGTTCAAAAAAAACATCCGAAGGAGCAGGGTCATGTCATTGCGTCCGCCCTCGCCATCATCGCTGGAGCCATTGTTTGTTTCATTGGGCTTGTCCGCTGCGGTTGGATTGTCGACTTCATCCCATTAACAGCCATCTCGGCATTCATGACTGGCTCTGCCATCAATATTGCCGTCGGACAAGTCCCAACACTGATGGGTATCACCGGCTTCAACACTCGCGCGCCAACTTACCAAGTCGTAATCCACATCCTGAAACACCTTGGACGAACCAAGCTTGATGCGGCACTGGGCTTAACTGCACTCTTCTTGCTCTACTTGATCCGATTTGTATGTACGCAATGCGGCAAACGGTTCCCCAGCCGAGCCAAACTCTTCTTTTTCTTGTCGACTTTGCGAACAGTTTTCGTTATCCTTCTTTACACGCTGATCAGTTGGCTTGTCAACCGACATCATCGGGGCGTTGGATCGCAGAAGCACCACAAACCGAAGTTCTCGATCCTCTCTACTGTACCACGAGGATTCAAAAACGCAGCTGTACCAACCATTAATACGTCCATCATCAGTTCTTTCGGTGACCAATTACCAGCCGTCGTCATCGTCCTTCTCATTGAGCACATTGCGATCTCAAAGTCCTTCGGCCGAGTCAACAACTATGTTATCGATCCTTCTCAAGAGATGGTCGCTATCGGAGTGACCAATCTCTTAGGACCTTTCCTCGGCGCGTATCCAGCTACTGGCTCGTTCTCCCGTACTGCCATCAAGTCCAAAGCTGGCGTCAGAACACCCTTAGCGGGCGTGATCACCGCTATCGTTGTTCTCCTTGCGATATACGCTCTCCCGGCTGTTTTTTTCTACATCCCAAACGCAGCCCTGTCTGCTGTCATTATTCACGCGGTTGGGGACTTAATCACTCCACCAAACACTCTCTATCAATTCTGGCGTGTCTCACCACTCGAAGTCATCATTTTCTTCGCAGGTGTGATCGTGACCGTATTCTCTAGCATCGAGAACGGCATTTACGTCACAATTTGTCTGAGCGCTGGTGTCTTACTTTTCCGCGTTGTTAAAGCCAAGGGCCGATTCCTTGGAAAAGTCAAGATCCACTCTGTCGTGGGCGATCACCTGGCCGACGACAAAGTCCCGTCCTACGGCTCAGACGGTGGAAAGGGTAAAGATATTGACGATCGCGCTATACGAAACCTCTTCCTCCCTATCAATCACAATGATGGATCGAATCCAACCGTGGATGTGGAGTCTCCTTACCCGGGAGTCTTCATCTACCGATTCAGCGAAGGTTTCAACTATCCTAATGCGAACCATTACACAGATGACCTGGTGCGAACTATCTTCCGTGAGACACGACGAAGCGACCTAAAGACCTATCCTCGTCTCGGCGATCGGCCTTGGAATGAGCCGGGTCCACGACGTGGCCGCGAGGAGCCCAACCGTTCCCACCTGCCTACATTGAAGGCCGTCATCCTTGATTTCTCGTCTGTGAACAACGTCGACGTCACCAGCATTCAGAATTTGATTGATGTCAGGAACCAGCTAGATCGCTACGCCGCGCCCGAAAGCGTCCAGTGGCACTTAGCCTGTATCAACAATCGCTGGACCAAACGTGCACTCGCCTCTGCTGGCTTTGGCTTTCCCACCGCCCCGAGTAACGAGTTCCATCGATGGAAACCTATCTTCAGTGTCGCTGAGCTCGGAGGCTCGTCCTCTGCCGCAGCAGCCGCTGAAATAGAAGAAAACCGTCGCAGGTCAAAGTCAGCCGAACAGCATTCCCATGACGTTGAGAAGCATTCATCGAATGGAAGACCAACAGTCCGTGAAGACCAAATTGAAAGCGAAGCTCCAAGTAGCGACCAAGACTTACAGAAGACACTGTCCTCGAGCAAGGCTTATTCCAGCGGAATTAGGGCCAGGCTTGCAGTGTTGCACGGGCTCAACCGGCCTTTCTTTCATATTGATCTTACGAGTGCGCTACAGAGTGCTATCGCCTATGTGGAAGGAAGCAATATCCAGAAAGTTGTTGAAACGAATGAGTAGCTGGTACAGATTGAAGCAATAAGAGTTGGCTAGTTCTGAGTATCTGATAGTCCAAGATTTGTGGACCTGCGTCTTGACAAGCAGCGTCCTTAATCCGTATCGCATTACATGCATCTCTCATACTGCCTTCGATAATGACTTGATTTTAGCCCATTCTCAACCTCACCCCTTGCTACGTAGGACATGCTTGATTGAGTGATCTATCCGCTACTGCGCCTCCCACGAACATGTCATGGAGGACCTGACTTTTTCGAACCTTCTGACTTTTGCCTTCTGGCAACGAAGTGCATTTTATTTGAGAAAACCGCTTGATGTTTTCTCCGCTCGTATTGGCCTCAGTGAGGCTAAATAGTGAGGCTCCCTAACCATCGGGGACCATCTCCGCCCCTGTGCGTCTCCAAGCGTTCTTTGGCCCTGCCGTCTTTTTGACCGCTCTTGCTTGGCTACGGCCTAGAGCCGCCCGATACAGCCCCTAGGCCGCCGATATCCTCCCCCGCGCCATTAATTGGTACAAGTGGCTTGAGGCTGAGGACTCTGAAGGACTTTCTGTATCAACAAGGTTAGAGCCGAGTCTACGATACTACAAGACATGGCTCTCCCTGAAGGCTTGCCAGATTTGCTCTCTCATTTGCACCCACCTGAAGCCTCCCCCTCAGATGGCGTCAGAAGGTAACGACATACAGAAGTTGACTGATCGAATCGACGCTTTGGTCCAGGTCAATGAAATGCTGATTCGAGTGTTGAGCCAATCTTTGCCTGCTGCCGGCGAAGCTGCTCATGCCAACGCGCCCATTAAACCTGCCCCTACATCCACTTCGGGCAGTAATTCTCCCTCACTGCCTCCTACCATCCCGCTCGCCGGAAGAACACGACGAAATACGCCAGTATCCGGCCTCGATGTCGACAGCGTGCGAAAAGCATCTTTGTACACTGGGGAGGAGGACTCCTCTGAGGGCGAGGATGACGAGTCTTTCTTCGTTCAAGATACACTGCCACCAGAGTCCTTTGCCGAAGAGGATCTCAAGCATCACATAAGAAGCTATCAATTCGAACCTCATGCTCAAGCTATACTCGAAGAGATCCTCAAGGATCCGCAAAGCCTTGACAAGGCTAGCTTGATTCCGGCAGAGACAGATGCCTCACCGGAGCATGCGGCGTATCACCATGCAAATGTCTACGAAGTCGGTATTGATGGGTCGGCATTGGCCTACCACATGGAAACAAAAGATCCCTCCAAAGCAATTTGGAAGAGCCTGAGCAACACAAACGCAGATCCAGCCAGGCAACGCAAAGCGGTTGGAAAGATCATAATTTTGCGCGAGCCTTCGGCATTGCTGTTTGGAGCCGTCCATTTGACAATGAACAAACATTTCGACATGGATCAGCTCTTCCGCCTTCTGACAGACAGGACACAGACGAAAGCTTATATGAAGGGTTGTTTGAAGAGCGACCCGCGTCAGCAGAGATCATTCGTCTATTCTTTCAAATATCACTGCATTGTTCGAGAACCTTGCGAGCCAAAAGCCTGGCAGATCTCCGACAGTGACCTTACGTCGAGTAGGGACCATATTCCTATCTCAGCATGCTCTTCTATTGTTGCCCTATCTCTCTCTGGCAAAGCCACCAATACACTAAAGAGAAGATGCCGCAAAGCGAATATAATCGTTGGCCAGATCTTCGACCCGTTCGCACCTTGGAGAGTCTTATCCATTCAATGTTTCCCGGATTGGGAGACAACCGTCGACGTACATGAGCAAAACCGGCATTATGTCAATGGCATTGAAGCGTTCTTGGTGACGGTCCTTGCGGAGTATAAAGATGCACAGAAAAGACTCAGAGAGATCAACGAAAGAATCGTTCAACTCGTTACCCCTCCGGTGAGTGGCATAGGCTGAGTTCTGTATTGAATTTACGATCGACCGTGGCTGACATCCGCTACAGCCTACGTTCATGTTTGATGGCAAACTCCGAGACATGCTCCTTTTTGAGGACAGAAGATACACCTACTCGAGAAGATACTTCTGGGCTTTCCAGACACTGGCGACGATGAACGATAGCATTGAAGCCATGATCGATTCGTATAAAGAGACGTTCACAGACGAGGTGTGGACAGGCGAACACAATTATATATGGCCTGGCACCAAAGACCAGTCGTCCCGATACAGGTAGGTCCGTTTCACCAGTTATCGTCCACTCATACTGACAGCATCAAAGCAACTGGCGCAAGAAGATGGCCAGCTTGCGAAAGCAGTTTGAGGCTACCATAAAAGAACTTAAAGAAGTTCTCGCACTCAACATCAAGGAACAAAAGGATATCAAGTCTCTTCGAGATCAGCTTTTCAGTGGAACGTCCGTGAAAGAGAGCCGGGAGGCGCTCAGGCAAAATGACAACATCAAGTTGCTGACGCTGGTTACGATTTTCTTCCTCCCTCTGACATTCGCAAGTTTCCCACTAACGCACCATACAAACTTGTCACTAACCTAGTACTTCAGGTGACCTCGATCTTCGGTATGACAAATGTGTGTATTCCTTATCCCTCGGTAATGATGATGCTTATCCGTTTGTAGATGCCCCAGAACGACAACTTCACGCATTTCGGAATCGCGACAGTCGCCATTTGCATACCATCATATCTCCTGATCTTCTCCTTGAACTCGGAGACCTGGCAAGAGCGTTATAAGGCAATATTTTATTGGATTCGTGAATTTTTGGCACATCCACTCAACCGTCATCGGTCTGAGTCGGAACGGCCACGTAATTGGTGGAGCCGTTTCTGGGAACCGGAATCGGCTCCTGTCTTGCAGAAGCGGCGGCAATCGCTCTCGTTGACAGCCTACGAAGATTTACTGTTGCGTGGAGAGAAGTCGGGTGTCGCAGTCGGCCAACAAGCGCATCGAAGGCCATCATTTCCACAGACCAGCAGAGTAGGCTCCAGGAACAGTGCGGTCAAATTCGATCTGCCACCTTTTGACCGGCGACCCAGGCTAGACAACCGGAGGACGAACTCGTCAGATCTCTGTCCATTGGCAACACTACCGGAGGAAGATCTCAGCAACATATCACGGCCCAGGAGAGGCCTTTTCAAAAGCTTTACCGACAAGATAAGTGTGCAGAACTCGCCCAACCCGCCGGTCTAAGAAAAAGCTAGGACCGAGCACGTGAAGAAAAAAAGTGAATCTGCAGCAAAACAGACGCATGGCTACCAGCTGTGTGGATTTATGTCCACCAACTTCCAGCGAGGTTCAACGGCAGATATGTCGAGTTTCATGGCATTGGAGATGGCGCCTTGGATACAAGGAAATGTAACAAATTAGTGACGAGGCAGCATTACTTGTAGAATTTATGTCTTACGATGTCAACGAGAATGACACCCGCGCTATTGTACCTCTACTTTTCTCTATCCTATCATAAGCTCTATTTCCAGTTGCGCCTCGACATGAAAATGCGTGGGATAAGTACCAAAGGTGGCATCCATCTTACTCTTGGCTCCCTGGCTTAATGCTCAGGCGGTGCACCTGACGACTTCCTCGAAGAAGAACTTCAAATCATCGGGATCCACGAATGGCGTTATACCATGCCCAAGATTCACGATCCACCTCTCCGTGCCTCCGCCGAACCCCTTCACCATATCCTCCACCACCCTCGTGATCGCCTCCCGCCCACCGTACAAGACCCCCGGGTCCGCATTCCCCTGCAACGTGACCCTCCCTCTGGCAACCCTGACTGCCTCGGCCGGGTCATGCAACCAATCCAGCCCCACGACATCGTACCCGGATTCACACAGCTTGTCCAGCGCATACCAGGCGCCCTTTGCAAACACCGTCATCGGCACGACGTCGACTTGCAGCTCCTTGAGCCTCTTCGGCAGCTCCTCAGAAATATGTCGCAGATACGGCAGCGCAAAGTCTGTGAAGCTGGAGGGTGAGAGCTCGCCAGCCCAGCTGTCGAAGACCATGACGAGCTGCGCGCCCGCGACAACCTGGCGTGCGAGATACTCGACGCAGAGCTCCGCGATGATCTGGAGCAGCTTCTTGGACGCGTCCGGGTACCGGTACAGCCACGTTTTGGCCTGGCGGAAGATCTTGGAGCCGCCGCCCTCGACCATGTAGCACAGTAGGGTCCAGGGCGCGCCGCAGAAGCCGATGAGTGGGACGCGGCCGTGCAGCTTTTTGCGCGTGAGCGTGATGGCTTGGTAGACGTAGTCGAGCTCTTTTTCGACGTCATGCTTGTGTGTGGTCAGGTGGTGGTATTGGGGATCGGAGGGCGAGGAGAGCGGGCGAGGGAAGGAGGGACCCTTTTCGGGCAGCATCTCTACCGTCATGCCCATTGCCTGCGGGATGACGAGGATGTCGCTGAAGATGATGGCGGCGTCGATGAGGTTGGCATAGCGGTCGATCGGTTGGAGGGTCAGGGTGGACGCGATCTCAGGGGAGCGGCAACAGGCGAAGAAGTCGTGCGTACCTTTGGCGTCGTGGTATTCGGGGAGGTAGCGGCCTGCTTGTCGCATGACCCATATTGGTGGTCGGTCTACTTTCTCGCCTCGAGCAGCTCGCAGGAGCCGGTCGTTGCGGAGGGGCTCGAATTTGTGGAGCATGTCGGAGGTTGGGTTGGGTTGGCGAGTTCGAGTTTCGCTTTCAACGACGTTGTAGCACAGCGTCAATGGGGCATGGAAGATTTCCTGTATGATCTACGTCAGCGGGGGGAGGGCCCCCTCCCTGCGGTCACTTTTTGTGGGGTTGAACGTTACGAACGGCCTTGCAAATAAACGGACCCCTGGAAATTATTTCCACAGGTAAGCTGCCTCTTTTTGACAGGAGAAATAGATCAATTCGCTCTAACAGAGGCGCAACCTAGCGCATCTCATCTACCACCTTTTCAACATGTAGTGCATCGTCATGGAGTGCTTCTTCAGCGGCTTCCGCGACACTCCTGTTCTTCCTCAAATTCTCCAATCCGTAAAGAAATTCTCCAAGGACTGAATATGTGGCTTTGTCGTTCGGCTGGCGGATGACCTCAGGAACAAACGACCCAAATGTGAGGGTTCGAGTTTCTGGAGCAATTGGGCCACAGAGCGCCCACCGCAAATTTCTCTCTGCTCTGTTTTGCCCATTAAGGTCATCCTCATCCTCGTTCGTTAACTTGAATGAAACGAGGCTGTCTCCTAACCGTGCCGAGTCCGAGTCTACCCTCACGTGCTTCACAGAACCCGGTATGTGGACGTTGTCCGTGGAAACCCAAATGGTTTGCGATCCCTGCAGAACCACAACGTCAAGAGCATTGCCAGGCAATTTAACAGTTTCATGGTAGACGAGCTCTTGGTCCGAGCTCCATTCGAGGCTCAGTAGAAGTGGTAAGCTATAAAGAAGATCAGCCAAGTCCTTGAGGATGACGCCGGTAAGGATCGTACCCTTCAAACGCAACCAGAACAAAGCCAGATTTCCCGGCCAAGTGGCCCGGGCTTATCTCGGCTTCTATGGGCCAGATACCTGAAACTGCTAATTTTCGTAACGGTTTATACTCAGAAAGATCATGCGTGGAGCTTGCGATGGATTCAGAGATGATCCCCAAGATCGATAACTCCCCAGCAAGCTTGCCAGTCTGCCAATGGAACGTCTTGATAGAAGTTTCTCCGCTGCCCGCCACGAGTATATCTGGTCGCCATGGGAGAATGCAGAGCTTGCTCACGAACTCTTTGTGACCGAGACAGTAATTCTCAACAAGATGTGCCTGTGGTGGACCTCGCGAGACACGTATATGCTCGTCTCGATCTGCTGTCAATATGTACTGTCGCCGCTTCCCAGCAGTATTGGTCTCAGCAATGACCAAGTCCGTTAACAACGAGACGTGTCCCAATAGAAGCTTGTGCTCGAAGTTTTGCCCTTCCTTGATCTTCGCAGTGGCCTTCTGTTCGCGCTGTTGCCTTAGAGCCTCCCGGTTGCCTTTAGTGTGGACAGTGAGCTCAGTGGCCGAGGGTTTAAAGTCTCTAGCTGGCTTTTGTTGAACGTCCGTCGCAGAGATGGATGCCGATGGAACATCCAGCAAAGGAAGAGAGTAGACATCGCCAAACTTGTCGGCTGCCAAGATGGTAGAATCATCTGGTGTGAGAACGATTGCGCACAGTCTCTTAGGCATGCACCTCTCGCTCAAGAGCTTCAATCTGCCTGTTTTTCCAGCCTCCAGGACGTTTCCAAGCTCAAAGACTCGTATACATTTATCTTCTGAAGTAACAGCAATGATATGCTTTTTATCTTTCGCTGCAATCAAATGTGACACGTTGGGTAGCTTGGGATCGATTGTCTTGGCTTTCCGGCGCTGCCCTTTGACTCTCTCAGCAACGATCTCAACTGATGTTGATGAATCACTCGATTCAGCAGCCTCCCCTGGGGTGGAGAGTTTACGCTTCTTGCTCGGAGGCTCTCCAACACGGTGTTTTTGTGTTGTCATTCCATCTTCGGCATCAGAGAGACCATCATCGAAATTTGATGGCCAGGTGGACAATATGTTACCACTGGCTGACGACAACGAGTAGATATACGGCCCTGCTGCCGCAAACAAAAAATCGGTAGTATTCTCAATGTAGCAGAGTTTTTGAAACGGATGCTCACGGCCAATTCCCATCGCTTATAAGGCCCACGGCTTCAACGATTGGTATCAAGAAGGGACCTTTGTGGTGTGTACCATGTGCGATGATTTCCTCCAAGACCTACTTTCTTGTACTCGAGTAAAATTCATGCCAGGCGTGATTGGGCAGATTCTGCCAAGACCTCTTTAGCGTCCTTGACATTTTCGGTCTCGAATTTCGCGCACAACTAAAAGTTGCAGGCTCGGGCAGAACATACCTCACAACCACCTTCAATACACCTACCTAGTTTGCCCTTAAATATCCTAACTCTATATCAAAGGAGTCATGGGGGGCAAAACAGGGACAAAAGCCATCTACTTTGACAAGCTCAAGGGCTTGCTCGACGAGTACAAATCAATCTTCATTGTCACGGTTGACAATGTCAGCTCCCAGCAGATGCATGAAATCCGACAGGCGCTCCGAGGGCAGTCTGTCGTGTTGATGGGCAAGAATACTATGGTTCGCCGTGCTATCAAAGGCTTCATCTCCGAGTTCCCAGAGTATGAACGAATTCTGCCGCATGTCAAAGGTGAGATTGTACTACTCTGCTACTGCAGAGGACATGACTAACGACCCGCTCGGTAGGCAATGTTGGCTTCATCTTCACCAATGGTGACCTCAAAGAGACCCGCGAGAAGATCCTTTCCAACAGAGTCGCTGCACCTGCTCGTGCTGGCGCCGTCGCACCCGCGGATGTTTACGTCCCTGCTGGGAATACTGGTATGGAACCGGGCAAAACCTCTTTCTTCCAGGCTCTCGGTGTCCCCACCAAGATCGCTCGTGGCACCATTGAAATTACTAGCGACCTTAAACTCGTTGAAGCTGGTGGTAAAGTCGGAGCGTCCGAAGCGACCCTTCTCAACATGCTGAATATCTCTCCATTCACCTATGGCATGAAGATTACACAAATCTACGAAGACGGTCAGACTTTCAGTCCAGATGTCTTGGATATTGAGGAAAGCCAGTTGATGAAGGCACTCATGTCGGCCATTGCTACTATCACGACTGTTTCTCTTGCAGCCAACTACCCGACCCTGCCGTCCGTCATGCACAGCTTGGTCAATGCTTACAAGAAGGCTCTGGCTGTCGCTGTGGAAACCGACTACAGCTGGGAGGGCATTGAAGATCTCAAGGACCGCATTGCCAACCCTGACGCGTATGCTGCTGCAGCTCCAGCCGCTGGCGCCGGAGCAGGGGAAGAAGCAGCTCCCGCGGCAGCAGAGGCAGCGCCGGCCGCTAAGGAAGAAGAGGAAGATGAAGAGTCGGATGCAGATATGGGTTTCGGTCTGTTCGGTGATGATTAATAGAGATCAACATGGAGCATGGCATTCGAAAGTGCAATGGGCAGGCTTTCCCTGACTAATGACAGACCTCCAGAGGTAGTGATGCAGCTGAAGGCCCTGATGCCAACTAGACAGCTTTCGTGGCTAGTGCAGCGGTTCTTCGAAAACCTCAATGAGCCTATGGCTCTTGACGGCAATGTCAAAAATCAGCAACCCTGAACTATTTCTTACACCGTTGAATGACTGATCGTGATAGCTCACGTTTGCCTCACTGAATAACTTAACTTGACCTTGGTAAGCAAATCTCTCGCAATCATCTGACAGCACTCCCCGGGCAATGACGAACAGTTTTTAACCCTGAGAATCTTCAATGACGAAGAAAAACAGCAACAACATACACTCTAATTTTTTACTGACGCCTCCCACACACAAGTTGCGCGCGACGGCTTGCTAGAAATATATGCTGACGTGCTGAACAGATATTCCGCATAGCCATTCACTCACCTTAGCTCTGATGGCGCCTATGTTCTCTCCAACGCCTTAGCACCCTTCAGCCCAGACTTTGGCCTAGGACCGGATTAAGTGTTATCCACACTCTACCAGCCAACTCAAGCCTACTCAAGCCTACTCGTGACACATCTTTGCCATCGTACAGCCTCTTCCATCTGCTCTCCGAAACGCTCGTCATGCTCAACTCTCGCTGTTTGTATCTGAACATTAGCATGTGCAGCCCGTCAATGCTTTAGGCTCTTGAGACGATTTTGAATCTGGCAGCAGACTACTGAGTGACTGTTGAAGGTCGTTGGTGTCGTTGTGTCTTTTCCTGCATGAGCCCTAAAAAGCTCACATGTTTGTGTGACTGACGCGCTCTCTCGTCTACTTCAGAGGTAGAGCGCATGGTTCTCTCCTGATGACATCCTGTGCAAAATAGAGAGCCTCGATGTTCCAAGCATTCCGATTAACACTAAATTCTCCTTAATTCGTTCTTCTGAAGCTGGAATCTAGATTGCCAAAGGCCGCGCTGCGAACACTGGACGATCGCGAAATGGGATTGGAGATATACCGGATTTGGCGATCGTCGAAGGAGTTGTATTGCAATAAAGCTGTGTGCTCATCTGTGCTGTACTCTCCTAGCTTCTTCCGTCGGAGATTCCAACTACGAATTAAGGCTGCGTTTCGAACCAAGCCTGTCTCCATTCAGCCAACAAGAACCGGTACATAGTGGCTAGCAAACACTTTTCGTTTGCAAATTAACGGTATGCCTTCCGCGTAGACAGTGCTCGCGTTGTTGAAATTGACTAATTTGCAAGAGGCATTGAGGCCTGGATGCCTGTATTCTTCAAAACTAGCATTCTTGCGTACATACAGAAAGCCAGCAGATAGTCAATAGATGGCAGAAATCGGTGGGTAGAGGGCCGCTTTTCTCGATTAGGAAGGAGTGGGGCCAGAACAATGAGTTGATGATACGAGACTGTAGTCAAGCGTGACAAATTTCAAGAAAGTGAGTATCAGAGGTCTCTTCAAAGGCATATAGGGACTTACGATTGCTTCTCTCCCAAGCATACCGTGACCTCTCCCTGTTTAAAGCTCTCAGCATTCCTACCCTTCCATACTGCACCCCCACTCAGCGGGCCGTAATCAAAAGAATTAAACATCCTGCTGTATTGACGCACCTCGACTCCAATTCCAGAATCCGAGCATGTCAGAAACAGATCCAGGGTTCCTCGCCGCACTTGAGGAGGGTAAGAAAGGCGCAGCAGAGGGCGGCGTGCCTATTGGCGCCTGTCTCGTCTCGAAAGATGGCAAGATCCTTGGTCAGGGCCATAACATGAGAATCCAGAACGGAAGCGCGATATTACATGTCAGTACTACAAACAAAACCCCGCGGTACTCTTAGCCCTCTACCCATGGACTCACCCCATCCAGGCCGAAATGTCCGCTCTCCAAAACTCAGGCCGGCTGCCCGCCGTAGCATACGAGGGCGCAACAATGTACACGACCCTCTCGCCATGTGACATGTGTACCGGAGCATGTATCCTGTACAAGGTAAAGCGCGTCGTCATTGGCGAGAACAAGACTTTTGTTGGCGGGGAAAAGTATCTCAAGGAACGAGGCATCGAGGTTGTGGTGTTTGAGAACGAAGAGTGCAAGGCACTTATGGAGAAGTTCATTCTGGAGAAACCGGAAGTCTGGTACGAATCTCCAGGTCATACAAGACCGGCATAGTCTGAAAGTGACATTGAACAGGAATGAGGATATTGGTGTTTGAGTCGCTTTCCCTCTACGGCCAAAGCTACCCTTTTCAATGACATGCTTCCGCGGATCAAACACGGTTCAATATTGTACAGTATTTACTCGCACGTGCTCTATGTCATGCCTCTACCCCTGTTTGCCACTGGCGCCATGGGGACTCTATCCTATGCTAAGTAATCTATATGTCGTTTATCCAATTCCCAACACAGAGCGTCTAGCCATCCGATCATGCTGAAACGGCTGATGCAAAGGCTACTTTTTCTGACTGTGTAGGCTGATCGCCGGGCTGTCTTCTCCTCCATCGCCTTGCCCAAAGACATCTTCTGAATCTGGACGATCTTGGTACGCGCCATCTTCGGGTCCAGAATCGTCATTTTCATCGAAATAAGCGATATCATCGTCTTCGGCAGCATCTTCGGCCGAGGGGGTGGCAGCTACTTGAGCCTCTGGATCGTCGGAATACACTCTTGGAGGCATCCCAGTTCTGCGACCCGTATCCCTGATGGTATTGGCCTCCTCTTCCTCGAGCTCTCGTGCTCGCGCCATTGTCTTCTGGTAGATGTACCAGCCAGTGACGACTCCGATAGTGGCTCCGATAGCAATGCTGATGTAATTGATTGCACGAGTACCCGCACTCATCATTTCCCCACTCTTTGCTATCGCTGCAAGTCGGCTGCCAATGAAGACATGAACTAGAAGCTTTGGTGTAATTATCGTCGTTGCGAGAGCATACATTGCTGGATGGACAGATGGAAACGTGGACATCGCTCCGTTCGAAAGGGAGTATGGTAATGGACAAAGGCGGATCATCACGAGTAGCTTCAGGCCATCGTGCTTCAATGTCAACGTGAGAGCCGCAAAGCGCTTGTCGCTGGCAACGAGACGTTCCACGTATTTTCGTAAGATTGTCCGCGATACCAAGAAGGAGAATGTCGAGCCCGCAACTGTAGCTGATGCCAGAATGAGCCACCCCTCGCCAACCCCATAAACAAATCCTGCGATAGTGGCGCAAGTCGAATATCCAATGAGAGGCGGTAATGCAACAATAAACGTTATTATCCAGAGGATAATCCATCCTCCGGTGGTTTGTTTCCATTTAATCGCCAATGGTGCTAGCCATGCAAATATCTTCTCGCTGTAGACCAGGAATAGTATACCAAAGACTGTCGCAGTGATGAACGCTACGACTGTGAGGACTTTTTGAAGGAGAGACATCTTTATAAAGGTGGAAATGGCTCTTCGCTGAAGCCGGTCCGCGTTATTAATGAGGCTGTCACGGAGTGTAGCGGTGCGGTTTGTAGAGTAGCTGGATCTTCGAGCTCCGCTTGGCAAGGGGCGTCGAGGTGTTCGCCATGGCGCTGCTAGGAAGGGGTTGGTCTGGGAGTCTTTTGGAGAGGCAGGAACAGGTGAGGTCAAGGAAGGCATTCTGCAAAGGAGGGAGAGCGTTTGAACCAGATTCCAGCTTCGGTATGAGCTAGATTGAGGTCGAGAAGTAGAAAGATTTTCGGACGAGAAAATGTCAGCGTCGAGGCATTCTTCAGAAGGTGGAAAGGGCGCATAGGCCGTCGTGAGAGGCAGGCTGGAAGCTCTTAGAAGTGGAGGCAAGCGCCACAGGTATTGGTGCAACAGTACGTAGTGCACTGAATATGTGTGATTGAGCGCAAGGTTTGTGGTTGACCTTATGACATTGATGCCCAACGTGAGCGAAAGCGACCTTTTGAGTTGAGATCCTTTCGCAGATTCGGCAAGCGGTTAGCGTACGTCATGCGGCTGAGCAGGCGTGGGGAGTGCCACGATCGACAGGGTTTTTCGGAATAACAAATTGGGTGCCTCTATATACAACGTATGATGGCTTGTTCTAGATCTAAATGCGCCGGTTTGGGGATCAGCGACTGCGAGGGAACGGATCATTATACCTCTGCAGCCCGGGAGTGATACGTCTTGCAGGGGAGGGAGAGACGTGGGATGTACCTACATAGTAGCCAATTAGAATACAGTTCAGCGGCGAGCGCACCTTTAACTAACAACGAACCTCAACTCCACGTCGTGTTCTACGAAGGTAAACAGATTATGCCCAGGCGCCCGCGATGTGACACACGTCACACATAAACAAGATCCATTTGATCCACCTTTGCATCAACATCGCCGCGCTTCGGAACCGTCGCGCAAAGCAACTCATCGCTGCCACAGCTTTGGCCTCGTCGCATGATCCGCCGATAATCTCCCCTCCCAACTCGTTTATCGATGGAACAAGATGATCGACGACGAGACGTATGACAGATGTCGCGTCGTCCTGGATGACAAAAAGCTCAATGATGAGGAAAAGACCGAGCAGCTGGAGGAACTCCTCAAGGCAGACTACACAGGGGAGCCGCTTTCCCGTGCCGTCTTAGACGCTTTATGGAGACATCGAAACGCAGACAATGCTGAGTCGTCGACGCCCTTTCGCGGTACCATCATCAGGCAACAATCGCCAGCACCCTGGCAGGTGAACCGGGCTCCAACACCACTTGCATCCCCGCCCTTGGGATCCAGTCCCGGTCTCCTGCCAGCGATTCCTGCGTCACGTCCCGGCTTCGCCAGACAAAAGTCGGGTGTACCGTCTCCATTCGCGTCTCCTCGACCGTCCCCTCGTCTTGCACTCGCACAGCCAATCCCGCACAGTCCCAATCTCAACGCTTATGTTCCAGCGGATCACAGTCCTACGCCAGAAATATATGGAGACTATGGCAGTGACAACGTCGATTGGCTTGTTGCCGACGACCTTGCAAGTAACGCGTCCTCGACTGGCGCAGGTACACTTAGTGCAGCTGCTCCGGAGTGGCAACCACAGCCCGATATGAGCCCATATGACATTCTTAGGTCCGTGTTGGGCGACAAAAAGACGAATGAGGAGATAGAAGAAGCATTAGAGAAAAGTTCCTATGATCTTGGTCAAACAATAGCGCTTCTCACAGGCACCGAAAACCCGGGCACTCAGCTTGTAGATGATCCGCCTCTGAAACATGATGGCTCTGTCTTGATTGGGAAGTCTATGACCACTGAACAGATTCGTCCAGTAACACCTAATGCAGCCAAGAGTCCTGTGGTCTGCAAGTACTGGGCCTCTACTGGTTCTTGCCTCCGTGCTGACTGTCGATTTGCGCATGATACAAGCAATCATATCTGCAAATATTGGCTCTCAGGCAGCTGTCTGGCGGGAGACTCATGTCAATTCTCACATGACCCGTCTGCCTTCATGGCCTCTCTCAGCATCAACGAGTCTTCTGCTATCTACAGCACTCCTCCATACAGCTTTCAGCTGCAAGACCAGATGGAGCAATTTCCAAGCCTACAAAACCAGAGTCAGCGATCTTCGTCTCATGCTTTCGTCCCTCAAGCAAACGGTCAGTTTCCTACTTTCACGCCCATGAGCCAGCAACGTGGTCGAGGGGGCCACCACAATCAGGGCAATAACTCCAGGCCTCATTCAAGGCCGAATTCGCGGCATCAAAACCGAGCCGATGCTCAATCGTCACTTTCCATGGATGATCCCGAGGCTTTCCCCACTCTGGCTTCTATGAATGTCAAACGCTCCTCAAAGCATCATGGGCCTCGTTCGCGTCATGGCCACAGCAACTTGGAAAAGGAGACCCCTTCATCGTTGGCCGATGTGGTTCGTTCATCGCCGTCTCCGGCTCCCGGCCAGCGCAAATCCGAGGTAGTCAAGAAAACGAGGTCTAGTGGACCAGATAGTTCTGCGGCCATGAAAATTCCTCAGCCGCAACATATTCCATGGCTAGAAACAGGCGAGCGAGCGAACCAACAGTATCTGAAGTATCGTCAGGAAGCTATCAAGCATGGTAGCATACGGAACAAGTTTCTGCAGTCCGCGGCTCAGGCTTGGAACAGAAATGATAGCAGGGCTGCGAAAGCTCTCTCTTTGAGAGGCCAAGCAGAGAACGATGCCATGCGCAAAGCTCATCGGGAAGCGGCCAAAGCACTCTATGAAGAACGTAATCGCCATCTTACTGAAGGCAGTAGCAATACTGACGAAGAGATGTATGTTGACTTGCACGGGCTACATCCAGAAGAGGTATGCGCACAGCTCCTTCTAGTGATAGACTATGGTCTAACCGGTGCACAGGCTATCGAATACCTAGAAAATGTCCTTGTTTCTCATTCCAAAAAGGGTCCGCCTATCATTTACGCGATCACTGGGACAGGACACCACTCCAAAAATGGAAAAGACCGCGTAGGCAAGGGAGTCAGAAGCTGGCTGCAGGATTGTGGCTATACATTCCGAGAGTTCAGCATTTCTGGGGAGAGATCCGGTTACATGGGTGGCGTTCTTGGTATCGACGTGACTTCGCATCGACATCAAGCGCTGGACGTCAAGGAGCAGCAGCCTGTAGCACGTGTAGGTGGAAAGATACAAGTACTGAAGCGGGACGAAGTCGCTGTCTGAGCGGCATCTGTTGGTATGCAGATGACCAACGTTCAACATAGTGAAGAGGGCCCCGTCACGTTCACGATTGACGACCATGATGAGTAATGAAAAGCAGCAGGTGCCTACCAGGCCCGACTTTGAAGACCTCGGTACGCCATGGGCCCATAAGCTCTGAAATGCGCTTGAACAGAGAGGTATCGACGCACATCCAGTACCAAGGGAGACGTTGCAGATCGCTGCAGCCTTCCAACGGCGATTTACTCTAGCTTCCCGCCGTTGCTAGCTACATTACTGTTTTCTGCCGAAATAGCAAACAATCTCAATCATTCCTAATTCCTAGCTGTACGGGATTATCTGTTTAATTTGCCTGAAAGGGTATCCCGATTGCAGTAAACTGTGGTCGCTGCAAGCTATTTTGATGGGCTGCCAAGAGAGAAATGCAGCAATTTGAATAACGGCCACCGGAGCTGTGGCCGTTAGGAAAGAGTCTTCCTTAACAATGCACAGCTTGGAAGATCTATGATTTTTGTGCATTGGCCGTAACCAAATATGATCACGTACGGACGGACTTAGCATGCCAATTCCAACACGCTCTCGTCCGCTACGCGAGTCCGGCGTCTCGCAAGTGGAATCTTATGGCTTGAAGGCTGTAAGGTTGCCTTGCCGCGAGACTGTGCTTTCGTACTGACTGTAGGCAGAATAACCCCGACAGGGAGGCTCAACAGCCTGACACGAGAGATGAGGCTCTCAAACCACGTCAATACACTACCAAGAACCCTAATGGCGCCATTAACGATGCCAGCGGGACTGGTGGTGTCATGGGGCCGCCCAGTCAACTCAAGAGAACGTCATCAGTACGAGATCCACCGCGACAAGGTGGAGTAGCTCCTGTTAGAGCAACGCGTCCACTGAGCATTGCGTCAATTGCGAATGCACCACGAATGAATGGAAGCTTACCCCGGCCCAGACCTGTGTCCATTGAGTCTTCCTCTTTAGCACAGAAATCTCAACCGCATGAGCAGGTGCTGATAGGACAAAGTGCGAGTGTCGAGATTTTAGCCAAGCCTCGTATATCTTTGCACTCGCGAAATCAGTCTACGAGTGGACCAACGATGCCGAAAATCCATCGACAAGAGCAAGTCCGTCCTCCTAACAGAGACCAGTCGGCACCATCCCATAGAACAATGCCACAAGCAGACCTTCGGTCATCTGACCAAGGACAAACACTGTCAAAAACGCCCAAAGCCATAGCTGACAAGCCCCAATTTTCTACCTTTCAACAACATTTCAGTCCGAAGAAGACAATTAAAGTGTCGGCGCCGTCGGTGTCTGGCGGGCAGAGTGGCCCGCAGTATGCCACACGCACAATCTCCCCAGCCACGGGGAAGCACTCTGGACCAGGCCACGAGACTGCAACTGTGCCTGCCGAGATTTCACGACTGCAGGACGAATTGTTGCAGCTTCAACTGAGGCATGATTCGTCCCACTCTCAACAGAAGAAATACCTCGAAAACACTAGGCGGAAGTTCGAGGACCAATTTGCAGCATTGTCTCAGCATTACCGAGAGTTGACGGCTCAGGAGCATGCATACTACACGAAATCAAATTGTATGGCACTCCAGCAGTGGCTTGGCAACGGAGACCTTCCCTGCTCAGGAAAGATACAGACTCTGGCGCGATGTGTTCAGGAGGTCACTACCCTTACCGCTCCTAACGACAACCTCCGCATCGTAATGGAAGAGTTTGAAACGTGGTTCGAGAGGATGATACTCATATCGAATAGCCGATGCTCGGGGACGGCTCTCGTGGAATACAATGACATACTTGTTGGCCCATTGAGCCAAGAATGGCATGACAGTGTTTCTCTATTGCACAGAAAGCTCGATCACTGTAGCCAGGTCCTCGGCAATCTTGGTTCGGCAAGGAAAGGCTCAGGCCTTGCTATGGTGCTGGACAGGCACAAGCTATTCGTTGATAATCTACGAGCCGAACTGGCATACTCCAGTGCCATAGAGAAAATCGCCCTACAGCAGGAGCAAATCTGGATTGACGAGTCCATCGCAAAGATCATGCACGGAGATGACCATACGGCTGGGGATGGCCAGCAGAACAATCTTGGGCCAGGGATTTGGAATGTTGACATAACCTGAATTGCCATCTTCGGTGTAGTGGAACTGTGGTTCGCTTATCTTTGGCTCAAAGCAGGGGTAAGGTTTCTTAGTGTTCGCCCGCACAAAAGCTATTCGCACAAATCTCGTCGGGTGGGCACGTAACCAAAGGCACAGCATCCAGGGGGTCAGTAACGCCACATAATGCCATGAGTGTCGTCGGGAGGGCATTCAGGATTCAATAAGGGCGTTATGAACCCAACTCACCCTTGACACAACCGACGATCTCGCAGATAGCCGGTATCTGTACTGTTAGTATGTCCCACAGGCGCGCGTTTCAGATAATCCTCATAGACGAAGCTTCGAACTAGTTCCTAGGGCAAAGCACGAACCAGACGGCGAGCCTGCGTTGAAGTGAATAGAAAAGTGACCTGACGGCTACGCTTAAGGCATCCTTAGAGATCGTTGCTAATGGCTGAGATCAGCCGAAGTCTCGTCGCCAGACTGACAGGGGTCGAGAGAATGGATGTTCACGTTTACTTCGCTCTATATGCTTTCTTCAAGGACGGAAAAGGCTTGGCTAGCAGCACTAACCATTCGACTCGACGATGAGTAAGCTTCTCGCAAAGGTTTCAAGCCTGCGTCTTCCTGCACGGTTGCGAGCTTCCGGCGCGTCTTCTGCCCCATGCTCAGATAAAATACGACATTGGTGGAAAATAGAAGGCGCCGCAGTAATAGGCAACAGACGGTTTGCGAGGACGGTGTCCACAACTCATCCGTCTCCTCCCAGCTGAATCCCGACAGTTGCAAGTTGGTGCCGGGTCTCATCCATCATTGTTGAATGCCCTTCAGGCTTCGAGATAATGC
>Ga0335072_10002906_pt1 | contig 26155 bp, 23 predicted proteins | sample Lox_Sample_21_FD_206725 | JGI IMG/M metagenome (GOLD analysis project Ga0335072, IMG submission 206725) | Soil microbial communities from Loxahatchee National Wildlife Refuge, Florida, United States - Lox_Sample_2.1 | ecosystem: Environmental > Terrestrial > Soil > Wetlands | place: USA...
CGACCTGCTGCCAGCTTGCCTCGTCCGTCACGTCCAGGTGCATGAACGCCGCGGCGCCGTTGCTGCGCGTGATGTCGGCGGCGACCGCGCGGCCTTCATCGTCCAGCATGTCGGCGATCACCACTTTCGCGCCCTCCTTGGCGAAGCGGCGCGCCGTCGCTGCCCCCATGCCGGAGGCCGCACCGCTGACGATGGCCACCTTGTCCTGCAACCGCATCGTTTCCTCCGTCTTCCTGGCCGCGGCGGCAGACTGCCATGACGCGGCGCGGCTTGGCTACCAGCGGGGTTCGGGGCACCATGCGGCGATCTTGCAGTGGAGAACGTTGCCATGGCTCATCGCGGCATGAAATTCGGCATATTCCTCGCCCCGTTCCATCGTGTCGGGGAAAATCCCACGCTGGCGATTGCGCGCGACGTTGAGTTGCTGGAGTGGCTGGACTGGCTCGGCTACGACGAGGCCTGGATCGGCGAACATCATTCCGCCGGCTGGGAATTGATTGCCTTGCCGGAACTGGTGATTGCGGCGGCAGCGGAACGCACGAAGCACATCCGCCTGGGCACCGGCGTGACCAGCCTGCCCTATCATCATCCGCTGATGGTGGCACAGCGTTTCGTGCAGCTCGACCACATGACGCGTGGGCGCGCGATGATGGGGTGCGGGCCGGGGGCGCTGACGTCGGATGCGTATATGCTGGGGATCGAACCGAGCACGCAGCGGCCGCGCATGCTGGAGGCGATGGACGCCATCATGCGGCTGCTGAAATGCGAAGAGCCGGTCACGATGAAGACCGACTGGTTTGAGATGCGCGAGGCGCGGCTGCATCTGCGGCCCTATACCGATCCGCATTTCGAGATCGCGGTGGCGAGCACGATCACGCCGTTCGGGATGATCGCTGCGGGGACGCATGGCGTGGGCGTGCTGTCGATCGGTGCCGGACTGCCGGGCGGGCCGGAGGCGCTGGCGAGCCAATGGAAGATCGCCGAAGACGCCGCCGCGAAGCACGGCAAGACGGTGGACCGGAAGAACTGGCGCGTGGTGGTGAACGCGCATATCGCCGAGGATGACGAGCAAGCGCTGGCCGAAGTGAAGAAGGGCGAGCGGGTGGAGACAATAACGTATTTCGAGGACACGTTGGGACGTCCGCCCGGCCGTGCCGATGATCCGCTGCGCGATGGCGTGAAGATGGGGACCACGCTGGTGGGTTCGCCGGAGACAGTGATCCGTGGCATCAACCGCCTGCTGGAATATAGCCAGGGTGGTTTCGGCGGCATCCTGTTCCGCGCGCATGAATGGGCGAACCGCGAGCAAACGCTGCGGAGTTACGAACTGTTCGCGCGCTATGTGATGCCGGTGTTCCAGGGCTCGCTCGATGCGCCCATGGGATCGAACACCTGGGCGCGGGAGAATCGCAGGCAGGTGTTCGGCGCGACGCCGGAGGCGGTGAAGCGGGCGTTCACCGATTTCGGCCATGCAGTGCCGGAGGAGTACAAGGCGCGGTCGCTCGGCGGGCGGGACGTGTGAGGGAGGGACAATAAAATAGCGGACGATCAGAACCGAATGCCGGCTCGTGGTGCCGCTGCGTCAATCGTGGCCGATGGATGCAGGCTCCAGGCTGGTTTCGAGTGACGACGCGCCGAATTCCGCCGCGGCTTCCTCCGGAAACGCACGGAATCGCAAGCCGTCAGCCGAAAGTCCATACAGTTCGGCCATTCGAGGCCGAGCCGGTCGCCGCCTACTTTCTCAATGCGCCGACAGATCGATCAGCGCGGCGAAGCCCTGCTCGGTGCCAAGTGCCAGCAGCGATCCGTCCGGGCTCCAGGCAAGCGCCGATACCGGACCATGCTCCGGCGGCGCCAACGGCAGCACGCGCGAGGAGCCGATATCGGCCACCACCACCAACCCATCGGCGAAACCGCCGGCCACCATCTCCTGCTGCGGATGGCACGCGACCTGCGTGCACAGGATGCCGTCGCCCCCGGCCAGTTCCATCGGTGCCTTGCCCATCGGTCCGCCGCCGAAGAACGGCCACAGCACCATCGAATCGGCGCCGCTGCTGGCGAGCCAGCGGCCGGAATGGCTGAAGCTCAGGGCAGCACTTTTCGACGGGTAGCCGCTCATGCGCATGTGCTGGTTGTCGGACAGGCGCCAGCCGTGCAGCGCATTCTCCTGCATCGCGGTCACGACCGCGTCGCCATCGGGATGGATCGCGATGCCGGTGTGGCTGCCTTTCCATTCCAGTTTGCGCGGGCTGTCGGTTTTGGCACCGACGAACCATAGCGAGGCGCCGTTATAGTGCGAGGCGCTGACGCGCTTGCCCTTGGTATCGAACACCAGGCCGGTGACGCTGGAGGGGTGCGTCAGCTCCTTCAGCTTCTGCCCGGCGGCATCGAACAGGTGAACCACCTTGCCGACGGAACAGGCGAGCAGGCTGCCGCGGCCTTTCGGATCGGCGAAGCTGGCGACTTGCTCGACCCATTTCATGCCGAAGCTGGCGATGTCGGTGACGGTGGCGTCGGTGGCGATGCGGCGGAACGCACCGTCGTCGCCGCCGGAGATGAAGCCGGTAGCGTTGGCATCCTGGGCCAGCGCCAGAGTGGCGCCATCATGGACGGGGATAGATTGCCAGTTGCCTGGATCGGTCGCGTGCACGGTCTGCACCGTGCCATCCCCCAAGGCGAAGGCAACGCGCGTGGTGTCCCGGGAGAAGCGTGCGGCGACGACGAAGGCGCCGAGGTTACGCGACGAGCCGCGAGACTCGAGAAGGAAGCGGGCGGGGGCTGAAGTACTGCTCATAAGGGCGGGTGATAGCGCAGCCGAGGCGGTTGGGGGAGTGGTCCAGATCTCGAGACCGTCCTCGAGACCGTCCTTTACGGTAATGTTCCGGTCGGATATGCAGCGAGGGGAATCAAGCTTGCACCGGTTGCATACTGTTCAACCCGCGGCGAAATTCAGGCTTGGCCTTCAAGTTTTCGATGCTCACAAGATTTTCTTCTTCTGGCCTCGGGAAACTCGAAGTTGTCCAGAAATTTCAATCCATTATTGGCCCCATGCTGAAGTTACTCAGCAGTCGGGAAGTAAGGCGACACGTTGCAAACCGTCATCGCCGGCGAAGGCCGGCCATCCACGAATTCTTGAGGCCATACCAGCAAATCGTGGATGACGGGCCTTCGCCCGCCATGACGAAACGAGTTGGGGCGTTTCGCCTTACTTCCCGACTGCTGAGTAATCATTATATAAGTGATGTCGGTCACCCAAAGCCGATTGACCACCATCGGTACCATATGGCGCGCCAGGTTGGGCCAAACCCGCCAGCCATGCCGGGAGTCCGTCGTCGCCGGACGGAACGCCTGTCTCGCCACGCACAGCAGATTGTCCAGCCGCCGCAGCCGCTGCACTCGCTCGTGGTTCACCGCCCACCCGGCACGCTGCAACAACACCGTGATGACGCGATATCCGTGATGCCGGTTGGCGAGCGAGAGACGATGGATTTCATTCCGCACCGCGGTTTCTTCCTGCCGCGGCGCCCATGCCTGCCAATATCGGTAGTATCCGGCCCGGCTCGCCCCGGCCAGCCGGTACATCCGTTCGATCTCGCCGCCTTGCTGCTGAACTTGCGCGTGGATCACCGCGTAGATACCGTCTCGCCAGGCCCGCCGTTCGACCGGCGTGATACCCCGGCATGCCGCAAGGCTGCGCGAAAAAAATCCAGATCCCGTTGCTGCTGGCCGACCTTGCGTTCCAGTTCGGCAATCCGCCGCTGGGCAACCGCCGCCGCATCCTCCGGGCGCGGAATTGCCGGCGCTTCCACCGCCGCCGCCGGCACGAATACCGGCTGGCCGATCTGCTGCAATGCGTCCGGCCCCTGCGCCAGTTACTTCCGCCGCCATTTGTATAACATTCGCGCTGAACCCCTAACTCCGCCGCCAGCGCGGTCACGTCTTCTGCCGCGTCCATCAGCGACATCGCCCGCAGCTTGAACGCCCGCGTCCAGCGCGTCTTCTTCTGGCCCTGCTTTGACCGAGCCAACATCTGCTTCCCGTTCGACATCTCTGTTCTCCTTCCAGAACAGTGTGCCGCTTTTCCGTGTCTCGGTTTAGGGGGGTCACTCCAAAAGCTTTCATTTCATAGGTTACCAAGGCTTTCTGTGCGCTTTGTGGCTTTGGCTTTTTCGGTGCCCTCGGTGTTAAAAATGCTTGCTTAGCGCTGCCGCCCGACCCGCCAGGCCCGCCGAGACCAACGCATCGTCAACCCATCCTCGGCCGTCCGCCCCATGAACGCGGCCCGCGATAACGAACTGATCGACCGCATCCTCCGCCTGACGAACTCCTCAAACTGGCCCCGCTTCCTACCAGGACTCGGTTCATGGAAACGCTGTACCGGCTCCGCTTCGGCGCCAGCCATCCAGCGCCGCGCCGTGCTAACCATCCAGCTCCGGATAGCGGCGGAAGATCCCGGTTTCGTTGAACGGCACGCGCCGATCGCTTGCCAGATAGGCCTTCAGGCGTGGCCGTTCCGCCACCGCCTGGTGCAGCGCGGTCACCCGCGGCAGCTTCGCCAGTTCGCGTTCCGCCGCGAGAGGAAACGCGAAACGCAATCCCTCGATCAACTGGAACAGCGAGAGATCGGCATAGGAGACGGACCCGCCGACCAGCTGACCGGCGCCCGCCGGATTGGCCGCCAGGATCTGCTCGAACCAGCGAAGAAACTTCGGCATCCGGTCCCGGCGGAACACCGCCGCCCTCGCGGCCGCCGCATCCTTCTGCTCGTGGAACCATTTGTCCTCGTCGATCGGATGGTGCGAATTGTACACCTCCTTGACGATGTCGGTGATCGTGAGCTGGATCTGATGCGTCCATAGCCTGCCGTCTTCGCCCGCTGGCGCAAGTCCGATCCGGCCGCCCAGATACAGCAGGATCGCCGCGGTGTGGCTGACGATCACGCCGCTGTCGCGCAGGAACGGCGGGGCGTACGGGATGTGCGGCGTGCCCTCGCCGCGCATCAGGGCCAGCATGGCGGCAACGCCGCGCCCCTCGCTCTCCGGGCCACGCGCCACGTCGATGTAGCCGGCCCCGGCATCCTCGAGTGCGAGACGAACGAATTCGCCGCGTCCCTGGATTTCCGGCCAGTAGAAGAATTCGTAGGCCATGCGCGCCTCTCCTGCCTGCGGCGGTCGGGCCGCATCGATGCCACGGAAGGCCCGGCCGTTCCAGCACCGCGCGGCTGCGCCGATCCGGTTTGCTCCGCCACGCCAGAACCGGCGCACGACATTCAAACCGGCATGACGCCACCGCGCGGCGCGACGCCTAACGTCCGTGCCGGAACCGCTCCACCGCCGCCACCAGCGCGCGGCGGATTCCCGGCTCCAGCGCCGAATGTCCCGCATCCGGCACGATCGTCAGCCGCGCCGACCGCCACGCCGCCGCCAGTTCGAACGCCGTGCGCGGCGGGCAGATCATGTCGTAGCGGCCCTGCACGATCTCCGCCGGAATGTGGCTGATCGGGTCCATCTGGCCCAGCAATCCCTCCGGCGGCAGGAACAGGCCGTGGGCGAAGTAGTAGGCCTCGATGCGGGCGAGGCCGAGCGCGGTGCGGTCCTGCGCGAAGGACGTGACGGTCTCGGGGCTCGGCATCAGCGTGCTGCACGACCCCTCGTACACCGACCATGCGCGCGCCGCCGGCAGATGCACCGATTGGTCCGGGTGCGTCAGCCGGCGCAGATAGCCGCCCAGGATGTCGCCGCGCTCGGCCTCCGGCAGGAAGCCGGCGAAATTGGCGTGGGCGTCGGGGAACACCGCCGCCATGCCGTTGAGGAACCAGTCCACTTCGTGCGGCCGCCCGAGGAACACGCCGCGCAGCACGCAGCCCAGCACCCGGCTCGGATAGGCCTGCGCATAGGCCAGGGCGAGCGTCGATCCCCAGGAACCGCCGAACAACAGGAACCGCTCGACGCCGAGATGGCGGCGCAGGGTCTCGATGTCGGAGACGAGGTCGGCGGTGCTGTTGTTTTCCAGGCTGCCGAGCGGGCGCGACCGTCCGGCGCCGCGCTGGTCGAAGATCACCACGCGCCAGAAATCGGGATCGAAGAACCGGCGATGCACCGCGCCGGCGCCGGCGCCCGGCCCGCCATGCAGAAACAAGGCCGGCTTCCCGCGCGGATTCCCCACCTGCTCCCAGTACATGACATGGCCGCCGGAAAGCGGCAGGTAGCCCGTCTCGAACGGGCCGATCTCGGGGTACAGGTCACCGCGCGGCATGATTCGCGGATGGTATAAGGCGCCGTCACGGAATGGAACAAGGTTGCGGCATGGGCAGGCTGTGGATTGCGCTGGGAGCGTTGGCGGGACTGCTGGCGGTGGCCCTGGCGGCGTTGGCGGCGCATGGCCTGGACTCGATCGGCTCGGCGCGCCTGGCGATGCTGCGCAGCGCCGTGCAGATGCAGGGCTGGCACGCGCTGGCGCTGTTGTTCTGCGGGCTGTGGGCGCCGCGCGGCGGCCGGCTGGCCGATGCCGGCGGCGCCGCCTTCGCGCTCGGCCTGGTAGTGTTCTGCGGCGCGGTCGATGCGCTGGCGATCGGCGGCGTGTCGCTGGGGCTGCTGGCACCGATCGGCGGCACGCTGCTGATGGCGGGCTGGGCGCTGCTGCTGGCCTCGGCGCTGCGGGCGCGATGATGTGGGCGGGTTGATTAGGGCCGCCTACCTGGCGGCGGAGGATTTTTCCCCGTTGCTCGCCGAGGAACTGGCCCGGCGCGGCGTCGCGGTGGAGGCCTGGCATGGCCGGCTGGCGCTGTCGCCCGATCCGCCCGTGCACGCTGCCTGGGCGCTGGATACCTGGACGGCGCCGCGGGAGATCGCCGCCCCATCGGTGACCGCGGCGGCGAACGCGCTGCGGGCCGTGCAGCGCAACTGGTCGGCCTATGCCGCCGGCCTGCATCGCCGCTCCGCCCTGATCGAGGCGGCCCTGCCGCCGGTGAAGTCGCGGCCGCTGGCGTTTCCCGCCGCGGCGCCGACCGCGCCCCTGGGTGCCTGGACGCTGCTGGCGCCGGACGCGATGCTGGCCAGCCCCGACAAGACCAGTGCGTTTCCCAACGGCGAATGCCGCTTCGTGGAAGACCGCGCCGGGCCGCCCAGCCGGGCCTACCTGAAATTGTGGGAGGCGTGCACGCTGCTGCGCCGCTGGCCGGGGCCTGGGGAAACCTGCATCGACCTCGGTGCCGCGCCGGGCGGCTGGACCTGGGCGCTGGCCGGGCTGGGCGCGCGGGTGACGGCGGTGGACAAGGCGCCGCTGGATGCCGCGGTGGCGGCGATGCCGGGCGTGACGGTGCGGCGGGACAGCGCGTTTGGCGTGTCTCCCGAGCCGGTGGACTGGCTGTGCTGCGACGTGGTGGCGTATCCGGCGCGGCTGCTGGCGATGGTGCGCCGCTGGATGGCGGCCGGCGCGGCGCGCAACATCGTCTGCACCATCAAGTTCCAGGGCGACACGGACCACGCCGCCGCCGACGCCTTCGCCGCGATCGATGGCGCGCAGGTGCGGCACCTGTTTCACAACAAGCACGAACTGACGTTCCTGTTGCCGCGGCCATGACGGCGCCGGCCGCCGGTTGTCCGGGCGGACGGTTCGAACCATCCGGGCATGCCGCCGTCGCGCCGGTCACGCCGGATGGCGCGCCGCATGGTCCCGGGGGCATCGTCCCGGCGGGCAGCGCGCCGGTGCGGTCAGTCCGCCGCCGGTTCCGCCAGCCTGGCGATGACGGGCTGATACCCCAGCGCCTGCACGAACCGCACCAGGTCGGCGGACCGCAAGGTGGTGGATGCGGCGTTGTGCAACGGGTGAAAATTCACCCATTCGCTGTCCAGCAGGTCCTGGTCCAGGATCACCCTCACGCGCCGCGCCCGGTCGTTGATCAGGCCGAACGGTGTGACCGAGCCTGGGGTCAGCTCCAGCACATCCCACAGCACTTCGGGCCGCGCGAAGGAGAACCGTGGTGCCGCCAGCGACTTTTCCAGCCGCCCGAGATCGGCGCGCTTGTCGCCCGGCATCACCACCAGCCAGATGCCGCCCCTGCGATCCTTGATGAACAGGTTCTTGCAGTGCAGGCCGGGGATTTTGTCGTGCCAGGGACGGCCTTCCTCGACCGTGAAGAAGGGCGGGTGCGACACGGTGCTGTGCTCGATGCCCAGGCTGTCGAGCAGGGTGAAAAGTTCTTCGGGAGTTGCGGGCACAATGGGCTGCCGGACGTTGCGGGTAGGCGGCGCATGTGCGGGAAGGCGTGGCGCAATGCAAGGGGCGCGTCGCCGCTCCCGCCGGCCCCTGCGCAAGCGAATGCAGGACCCGGTTTTCCGCGGCGCCGCCTGCACGCCCCTGTCGTGATACGGTGGGTAAATCTCCCGCTACGCTGCCGTGGGCGCGCAATCGACGCACGCGCCGACCGGCAGCGTCACCGCCTTGCTCTTGTCGCCCAGCCAGGGCGGGATCACCGCGCCGAAGCCGCCGGCCGGTCCGCCTGCCGCCACCACCAGCAGCGAGGCAGGCGAGTCCAGCGCCGCGTATTCCGTCTCGCCGCGGTCCCGCACCACGGCGGCCTTGCCGACCTCGGCCCATTCACGGCGGCGGATGCGGGCGCGCGCATGAATGAAATCCGCGATGTCGGCCTTGCCCCACCCCGCCGCCTGCAAGTGGTCGCGCAACTGCTTTGGCACCACGATCGCGTAATTCCCGGCCCAGATCGAGTAGTGCCGCATATTGGCCCGCATCTCGGCGGCAAAGGTCTCCAGTATCTCCTCCGGCGCCGTGGTCCATTCGTTCATGATCTGCCGCGGCGCGCCGGCCGCCATGACGGTGACGGCGGATACCTCCGCCGGCAGCCCGCGCTGCGCGTGCAGCGGCAGCCAGTCGCTGTCAGCCTCGTCCTCGGCGATGCAGTAACTGAATTTTCCCGGATGCCCGAGCGTGGAACGATCGATCCCGCCAGGCCGCACCTCGAGGATGTTGATCAGCGCCAGCCGGATGGCGCGGCCAATCACCGCCGTGGCACGGTCGCTGTTGCCGAGCGCGTTGAAACCACCATGCGCGCCGATCTCGCGCCGGATCGGGCCGTTCAGAATAACCAGGACAGCGCAGCCGCCGGTGGAGGCGGTGGCGCCGTGCAGCAGGAACTCCGGTTGCAGCATCGCGGCAAATGCCGTCGCCACTACGGGGAAATGCATCGGCAGGCAGCCGGCCATCACCGCGTTGATCGCCAGCTTCTCCGCCGTGATGGGCACGGCGCGCACCGGCTCGATGCCAACCAGGTGATCCGGCGGCAGCATCGCCCAGTCGAGACAGGCCTGCACCGCGTCCGCCGTGGGCGGCACGATCGGCAGGCCGTCGGTCCAGCCGTTGGCGTGATACAGTTCCTGCGCCGCGTGAATGTCGGCGACGCCGTAGGTCCTGGAAGCGAGCGACATGGACCGCGTCATCCTCCAACCGCGCCCTGAGCCTCCACATACAGCGCGTACACCGACTGGCTCGCGGCCATGAACAGCCGGTTGCGCTTGCGTCCGCCGAAGCAGACGTTGGCACATCGTTCCGGCAGCAGAATACGCCCGATCGTTGTGCCATCCGGCGCGAACACCGCAACGCCATCATGCTCCGGCCCGCCGGACTGGCCGCACCACACATTGCCCGCGGTATCGCAGCGAATGCCATCCGCGAAGCCCGGCGAGTCATCGAAGAACACCCGGCCGTTCCGCAGCCCGGTGCCATCGGCGGCCAGGTCATAGACGCGTGTCGTCTTCGCGCCGGTATAGGCCGTGTCGACCACGTACAGCCTGCTCTCGTCCGGCGAGAACGCGAGGCCGTTCGGCCGCTGCATATCGTCCACCACCACCGTCATGCGCCCATCCGCCGGATCGATGCGATAGACGCGGAACGGCAGTTCCTGGGGCATGGTGTGGCCCAGATAGTTGCCGCGCGTGCCGGCGCCGTTGTCGCTGAACCAGATCGAGCCGTCCGATTTCACCACCACGTCGTTGGGCCCGGTCAGCCGCTTGCCGTCGAAGACGGAGGCAAGCAGGGTGATGCTGCCGTCGTATTCGGTGCGCGTCAGGTGCTGCGTGTCATGTTCGCAGGTGATCAGCCGCCCCTGGCGGTCGCGCGTATTGCCGTTGGCATAGTGCGACGGCAGCCGGAACACGCTGATGCCGCCATCGGTTTCGTCCCAGCGCAGGATACGGTCGTTGGGAATGTCGGAGAACAGCAGATAGCGGCCGTCACCGAACCAGACCGGGCCCTCGGTGAAGCGGCAGCCGCCGACGATGCGCTCGATCGCCGCGTTGCCCAGTACCAGGCGCTGGAAGCGCGGGTCCAGAATGATGATGTCCGGATCCGGGTAGCGGACCGGTGCGGCCGACTGCCAGCGGGACCGAGCGGTGCCCGATCCGGTGTCCGGTGCAAGCGCCGGATGCCTGCGCGGCATGTGTCCATGCGTCATGGTGCGTTTCCTGCCCTGCCGATCGGGATCATGCGGCAATGGCGACCGGGCGGCGAGTCGCGGTTGCCACCCCCGGTCGGTGCGCAACCGCGGCTTGACCGAATCGAGACAGCAACGGCACCAGTGTAGCGGCGCGAGCCGACCGATGCTGGCCAGGGTGATCGTCATGTACCGCTACGCAGTCCTCCCCGCCGTGCAAGTTTTGCTCCTGGGCCTGCTCATCGCCTGCGTCGCCGCTCCGGCGCGCGCATCAGATGACGCGACCAGCGCCGCTCCGGCGCACGCCTCCGACGTCGCGGCTGGCGCGGTCACCGCGCGCACCCCCGCCAGCGGCGGCGGCGAAGATATTGTCACGCTGGAGACCGGCGGATCCCAAGGGATTACTGTACGCCTCGCGGAAGATTTGGCGGGTATCGTCGATGACGGCGCAACTCGCCGCATCGTGCCGGTTGTCGGGCATGGCGGGGTCGACAATATCGCGGACCTGTTGCAGACCCCCGGCATCGATACGGCGATTCTGCAGTTGGATGTGTTGAACTACGCGCGCGTGCACAAATTGTTTCCCGACCTGGCGGGTGAAGTCAGCTATATCGCCAAATTGAATTACGTCGAATTCAACCTGCTGGCCGGTCCCGGGGTCAACACGATCGCCGATCTCGATGGCAAGCGCGTCAGCGTCGGCAGACAGCTCGGCAATACGGCGATAACCGCCGAGCAGCTTTTCCAACTGCTGCATCTGTCAGTGGTCATGACCAATGATCCACCCGACCTGGCGCTCGACAAGCTGTCGCATGGCGATGTCAGCGCGATAGCGTTTGTCGGCGGCAAACCGGTTCCGTTTCTTCGCATGGCGCCGAGCACGGGCTTGCACCTCGTATCGGTACCGCTGAGCCCCGAGGTTGCGGCCGTCTATATCCCGACCCGGCTCACGGCAACGGATTATCCGGGCCTGATTTCGGCCGAGGCCCCGGTCAGCACGATCGCCATCCCGACCGGTTTGTTCGTCGGCCCCGTGACAGAAGGTTCCGACAGCTATCGCAAGATCAGCAATATCGTGGACGCGTTCTTCACCCAGTTTCAGACCCTGCTGGCACCCGGCCATCATCCGAAATGGACCGAGGTCAGCCTGGCGGCGGAAATCCCCGGTTGGCATCGGTTTCCTGCGGCCGACGACTGGCTGAAGCGCAATGCCGCGGTGGTTGCGGGCCAGGATCTGCGCGCGATCTTCATGCGGTTCCTTGACGAGCGGCAGAAGGCGGTCGGCGGCTCGGCGATGTCGCAGGCACAGAAGGATGCCTTGTTCGACCAGTTCCGGCAGTGGCAGATGACGCAAACACCCGGACCGCAACCAGTGCCGGCGAGCCAGACGCATTGAGGATACAAGCCGTGATCCGTCGTCTGGCCGGGTTCGGCCTTCCGCTGGCGCTGCTTGTCCTGAGCCTGCCGCCGGCGGGTGGCATCGCCCGGGCTGGCACTGCGCCGCGGCACGGCGGCATCCTGGAATTCGCCGTCGATGCCGAGCCACCGAACTACGACTGCCACGCCAACATTTCGTTCGCCTTCATCCACTCGGTCGCGCCGCAATATTCGACGCTGTTGAAGTTCTCCACCGCCGATTATCCCGACGTGAAAGGCGATCTGGCGCAGTCCTGGACGGTTTCGCCGGACCGCACCACGTACACGTTCAAGCTTCGCCCGCACATCCTTTTCCACGATGGTTCGCCGCTGACCGCCAGGGATGTGGCCGCCAGCTATCACCGGATCATTGATCCGCCGCCCGGCGTGGTCTCGGTCAGGCGCGCCGACTATGCCGCCATCGCGAGCATCGAGACGCCGGATGAAACAACGGTGGTTTTTCGCCTGCGCTGGCCGGACTCGTCGATGCTGTCCAACTTCGCGTCACCCTGGAATTGCATTTACAGCGCCGACAAGCTGCAGGTGGATCCGAAGTTTCCCGATACCCACGTCATGGGCAGCGGTCCATTCGTGTTTGTCGAGCATGTCAAGGGCGATCACTGGAGCGGCCGTCGATGGGATCGGTACTATCGCCCCGGTCTGCCGTATCTTGATGGCTTCCGGGCGGACTACGTCCGCGGCGATGCAGCGATCAAGGGCCTGGAAAGCGGCCGCGTTCTCGCCGGCTTCCGCAGCGTCACACCGCAGCAACGCGATGCTTTGGTCAACGCGATGGGCGACAAGGCCGTGGTCTATTCCAGCCCCTGGAATGTCGCACTGCTGCTGACCTTCAACAGCCGAATGCCCCCATTCAACGATCAACGTGTGCGCGAGGCGCTGTCCCTTGCGATCGACCGCTGGGACGCGGCCAACGCCCTGGCCGGCACGTCATTTCTGAAATTTGTCGGCGGCATCATGCGTCCCGGGTCGGAGATGAGCGCGTCCGAGACCGAATTGACCCAACTACCGGGCTTCTCGCACGATATTGCCGCATCGCGCGCCGAGGCACGGCGGCTGCTGGCCGCCGCCGGTCAGAGCAATCTGCACCTGACGATCACCAACCGCAGCGACGTCCCGATTCCGTTTAGCGCCGGCGGCGAACTGCTGGTTGCCTCATGGGCCAAAATCGGCGTGATCGCGAAGGTCGACAGCATGCCAACCAAACAATGGCAGGCCGATCTGGAGGCCGGCCATTTTCAGGCAGCGCTCGATTTCGTGTCGGAGCCGGTTGATGATCCGACCCTGACGCTGGCCCACTACATCTCTCCCGGCCTCTCGCCGCTGAACCATTCTGGCGCAACAGATCCGTTTCTCGATGCATTGTTCGTCGGTCAGGCGGTGACCGCCGATCCGCGGCAGCGGCTGCAAATTATCCGTCAGTTCGAACGCGAAGCCCTGGCGCAGGCAGACAACGTGCCCTTGCTGTGGTGGAACCGGATCGTCGTTCTCTCGCGCCGGGTGCATGGCTGGCACATCACGCCATCCTCATTCATCGGCCAGGACCTGGCCGATGTCTGGTTGGAGCCGTGACGCGTGGCGACGTGCACCCGGCAGGTCAAACCAGGGTAGGCCGCTGCCGCTGAACCGGTTCCGAGGGCGGCGCTTCCGCCGCGGCCTGCAGCATCGTCGTATGGATCCGCGCCAATATCGTTGCCATTGCCTGATCCTGCGCCGCGCGCCTTTGCCGCATGCGCGAGATCCGCTCCAGGAAACCAAGGATCTGCCTGGGATAGGTCTGCCATGCCGCGGCAAGCTCCGCGTCGCTCGCGGCAAGCAGGTGATCCACTGCGCGCAGTTCGGCATACTCCTCGTCCGCCTGCGTCCGCCACGCGGCTAGCGATGGCAGCGCCGGCGTGTCTGCGCTTCGCTGCGGCAGCATCATCTCGCCCCGCGCGGCATTGGGCGCGCGGTTCGCCGGCGACCGTGCCTGGAACGGCACCGGCTGCACGGGCGCCCGCGGCGGATCAGCGGCACCGCCCAGCCCGTAGCGTGGCGCTGTCGCGGCAAGCGTCCCGGCGAGCGGATCGAGGCAGGCGAGGAACGTTGCATCCTCGATATCCGGCAGGCCGCCACCCTTCCTGCTCATCGTCCCGTTCCGTTGCCTGGTGGCGATCGATTCGCCGCAGTCGACGCAAGCTCCGTCGCGCGGCTATACCACTGCGCAGCCAGCGCCGGATTGGCATAGGTCGCGCGTGCGCCAACGGCGAGCAGCGATTGAATATCATACGTGGCGCCGAGGGCATGCGCGGCTTCGGCCGATCCTGTGTCGGCCGCACGTTGGAACAGCAGTCGTGCCGCGGTGATATCGCCGTCCGCCATGGCGGCATTGCCGCGCTCCAGCAGGATGCCAGTCAGTGTGTCGGTACGCGCCGGCGCAGGTTTTGGCGCTGGCATAACGATCGCGGGCTGAGGCGTGACGACCGCCGGCTGAGGCGTGGCGACCGCGGGCCGAGGATAGGCGACGGCGGGCCGAGGCGTGACGACCGTGGTCTGAGCTGCGGCGACCGCCGGCTGCGGCTTGGCGACCGCGGGCCGAGGCGTGACGACCGCGGGCTGCGGCGTGACGCTCGCCGGCTGAGGCTTGGCGACCGTGGGCTGCCGCGTGGCCACCGCGCCTTGCGGTGTGGCCACCGCGGGCTGAGCGACGGCGGCCGGCGGCTGAGGCGTGACGACCGGGGGCCGCGGCGTGACGGCAGCTTGGGGTAGCGTCGCAGGATGTTCCGGTGCCGCCGCGGGAACCGGCGCGGCACGCGGCCATGGCAGATAAAGCCAGGCACCGGCGAGCAAAACCGCTGCCCCGACGATACTCGTTGCCGCGATCAGTCGCAGGCGCCGTGCAATGGGCCTGGCAGGACTGAAGGGCGGGTTGTTCGCGCCGGGCAAAACGGCCCTCGCAAGCGGTGCCAGCCGCGCGCGGTACTCCGCGTCGTCCAGTTCATCGGCCGATAGTGGCCGGCTCATGCCACGGTCTCGACCAGACGGAGATGCGGCCGCCTGCCCGCCAAAGCATCCTCCAGCGGCACATCCGGTTGGCCCGCCGGCGCCTCCCGCGCCAGCGGCAAATCCGGTTGGCTCACCGCCGTCTCCTCCGGCAGCATGATACCGAGCGTGTTCAGCACTTCATTCGCCAGCCTGGCGATATTTTCCGCCGCCGCCTCCGCGCCCGCCTGCCGGAACGGCGGCTCGCCGGTATAGGTCATGGTCTGGAACGCCGTGCGCTGCACCAGTTCCACCGGCAGCAACGGCAATCCCGCGCGAAGAAACTGGGCGCGCGAGTGGTCCGCCACCCGCTGGCGCAGCACCGGCGTGCGCGACAGCACGACGCGATGCGCGATGTCGCGTCCCACCAGGTCGGCGGCCTTGCGCACCACGCCGATCGTCTTGATGGCTTCGACCACGTCGAACCGGCTGGGCTGGGCGGGCACCAGCACCAGATCGGATTTTCCCGCCGCATACAGCATCGCCTGGTTGGCGGTGCCTTCCAGATCGATCAGCACCAGCGCCGACCGCGCCACGGCACTGCGCAAATCGCCCAGCAGTTGTTCGCCGTCGCTCTCGATGCAGGCGATCACCGGGTCCGCCGTCAGGCGGAGCACCTGCGATAACGTCCGGTTGGGATCCGCATCGATGCAGGCGATGCCGCCGGTTGCCGGCCGCACGGCCGCGAACCGGCGCGCCAGCTCGGTGGCCAGCACATAGGCCAGCGTGGTCTTGCCAACCCCGCCCTTGGTCGAGGCCAGCGAAATGATGGGGCAATGGCCCCCGGTTGCGGTCGTGAGAGGCACGCCGTCCTCCAATCCGGTCGGGCCGCGTTGCGAGGCGACGGTCGCTGCCTGGCACCGCCGGCCGGCCTGGTTCATTTGACGGCTCAAACATGTCACACAAGCCAATGAAAAGCCAGAGGTATTGACACCCAGGCATGTGACAAAAGAAACGGGGCGGATCATCGGCCCGCCCCGCTCTGCCTCAGCCGGCTTGCCGGCAGCAGGTTACGCGAGTTCCGGCGCTCACTCCCCTTCCACGCCGATCGCGTACGCCGTCTCGCCGTGCACCGCGTCGTCGCCGACACGCAGCGTCGCCTCATCCATGCGCAGCGGGGTGATGAACGAGATCACTTTCAGGATGATGAAGGTGATGATCACGTTGTAGACGATGATGAACAATGCGCCGTAGATCTGCAGCACGAGCTGGTGGGCATTGCCGTAGATCAGGCCTGTGACACTCACGCCGGGCGCATCCTTGTCGGTGCCGATGTATTCCAGCATGTCAGGACAGGCCAGCACGCCGGTCAACAGGCCGCCGGTGAGCGCGGCCACGCCGTGCGTCGAAAACACGCTCAGCGTATCGTCCACCTTCATCATGAAGCTGGTCTTCTGCAGCCAGTTCATGCTCATCCACGGGATGATGCCGGCGCAGATGCCGATGATGATGGCACCCCAGCCGTTGACGTAACCGGCGGCGGGCGTGATCGCGACCAGGGCGGCGATCATGCCGTTGACCGCGCCGATCACCGACGGCTTGCCGTACGCCATCTTGTCGAGCAACACCCAGATCAGCAGCGCGACGGCGGTGCAGGTGTTGGTGTTGAGCACGGCCGCGCCGGCGTCGGCGTTGGCAAAGTACGGGTCACCGCCGTTGAAGCCGTTCCAGCCCAGCCACAGGATGCCGGCGCCAACCAGCGTCACCAGCAGCGAGTTCGGCGGGAAATGCGAACGGTCCTGCTCAAGCCTTGGCCCAACCATGGCCGCTGCGACGAAGCCCGACGTCGCGGCTGCCAGATGGATCACGTAGCCGCCCGAGAAGTCCACCACGCCCATGCTGGCCAGCCATCCGCCGCCCCACAGGCTGAACGCGCCAACGGTGTAGGAAAACGTCATCCACAGCGGGCAGAACAACACCCAGGCGCGGAAACTCATGCGTCCGAGCACGGAACCCGCGAGGATGATCACGGTGATGGCAGCGAACACGAACTGGAAGTAGACCAGTGTTGCCATCGGGAACGCCATGTCCGGCATGCCGGATGCGGCGGCGGGGATGGTAGCCTGGCCGATGCTGAACGCGGCCGATAACGCGGGCAACGGTTTTCCCAGGAATGGAAACCATTGCGGTCCGAACGCCATATTGTAGTCGAATAACACCCAGACGACGAGCACCGAGGCGAAGGCGTAGATCGACATGAAGGCCGAGTTGATCGCCCACTTCTTCTTGACGACGCCGCCGTAAAGTACTGTCAGGCCAGGAATGCTCTGCAGCGCGACGAAGGTTGCCGCGGCCAATTGCCACGCATTGTCGCCCGTATCGAGCCATTTAGGTGAAGGTACGAGCATGGGGGACTCCATGGTTGTTGACGTTTCCCAGGGCGTCTTTGCACCGAAACGGCAGCAACCCAATCACCCGCTGCTCGCCTGAAACCGACTGACGCCAAGGCGGAGCGGTTTTAAGCAAATGATATGCCATGCAGGCCGCGGCGCGACGGCAGCGCAAGGTGGCGCCGGCGGCAGCGCCCTCGATCCCACGTTCGCTGTCGCGGAGCGGAGCCGGCCGATTCCCGTCATGCTAGAATTATCTTTTATCGCCTGCGCCTATAAGTTGCAGATGCCGTGCGCAGACTTGCCCGCCGGCGCGGTGGAACCGCGGCCCGCGCGCAGCGGATTACGAAAGCAGCGAATTGCATAGCGATTGTGCAATGGCTCGGTGCGCCCCGGCGGCTGGCGGGCCATTGGCCGGCGCGCGGCCAGCGGCCAGTTTTCCGGTTATATCAAGGCCTTGAAACACCATCGGCGGCCCCCGGCGAACATTATGAAGGCATTTTGCTATAAATCGCCGGTGGGGCAGGGATCGCGCCCGGGACCGCCATCGCCGCATCCCGCGGGATCGGCATGGCGGACACGGCGCACGCTTTGCAAACCGGGGCAAACCCCTTATGGGCAGTACGGCAGGCGAATGATGATGTTCCCGATCCGATTTGGCGCGACTGTCGCTGCCCTGGCGGCTTGCCTGGCGGTTGGTGCCGCTGGCGCGCAGACCCGGGCGGCCGCGACCGCCATCACCTGCGTCAATCCCGCCAGCGGCGCGACCTGGCAGATCACGATCGACTATGAGCGTGCGACCGTCGATTCCAACCCCGCCTCGGTCAGCGCCGGCGAAGTCTCCTGGCACGACCCCAAGGACGGCTGGAACTACACGCTGGACCGCAAGTCGGGCGAGCTGACCGTGGTCGTCGCGTCCAGCACCGGCGGCTATTTCCTGCACGACCGCTGCCACCTGCCGCCCTGATGTACCGGCCGTCCGATCGCCGCCACGCACCAGGTGAACCAGCCACCGCCGGGCCGGCCCGATGAGCGAGGACCTGGCCACTCCGCGGGTCAGCATCGGCACCTATACCGCGACCGGGCCACGGCCGCGCAACGATGATTTCGCCGGCGCCGTGCTCGGCTCCCAGATCGCGGCGGAACGGCGGGACGTCGCGGCGGCGCTCGCCGATGGGATTGGCAGTACCAAGGGCGGACGCGTGGCGGCGGAAACCGCGGTGCGCGGCTTCCTGGACGGCTTTTGGGATGTGCCGGAAACCATGGAGGTGCACCGCGCCGGCGCCCGCATCCTCAATTCGCTGAACGGCTGGATCCACGCCCAGGGCCGCCAGGATGCCAAACTGCTCGGCATGGGGTGCACGTTTACCGCGCTGGTGCTGCGCGGGCGGCTGGCGCACGTGCTGCACGTCGGCGACTCGCGCGCCTATCGGCTCAGCGGCGTCCGCCTGCTGCGGCTGACCACCGATCACGTGCGCGACGAGCGCGGCAAGTCGCCCATGCTGACCCGCGCTCTGGGGATCGAGGCGGAGCTGCGCCTGGAATACTCCAGCCAGCCGGTGGCGCTGCACGACCGCTTCCTGCTGTGCAGCGACGGCGTGCATGGCGCGCTGGTCGATGAGGCGATCGCCGATGTCCTGAAGGTGCGTTCGGCGCCCGAGGATACGGCGCGGGCGCTGGTCGATGCCGCCCTTGCGGCCGGCAGCACCGACAATTGCACCGCCCTGGTGCTGGATGTGGTGGCGCTGCCCACCGCGCGCTCGGTCGATGTGGGAACAGCGATCCGGCGGCTGCCGCTGATTGCGGTGCCGCAGGTGGGCGATACGGTGGATGGGTTCGTGCTGAACGTCCTGGTCTCCGACGGCCGCTACAGCCGCTTGTTCGGCGCGGTGGACGAGGCGGACGGCGGTACGGCGGTGCTGAAATTTCCCAAGCCGCAGGTCGCGGAAACCGCAATCTTCCACGCCGCGTTCGTGCGCGAGGCCTGGGTGGGGACGCGCGTCACCAGCCCCTGGGTGGCGCATGTGATCGAGCTGCCGCCGGGACGGCAGACCTGCCTCTACACCGTGATGCCGCTGTACACCGGCGAGTTGCTGGAATCGCGGCTTTCCCGCCAGCCGGTGGTGGGCCTGGAGGAAGGCCGCAACATCGCGGTGAAGCTCGCCCACGGGGTGGCCGCGCTGCACCGCGCCGGCATCATCCATCGCGATATCAAGCCGGACAACATCATGCTGGAGGCGGGCGGGTCCTTGAAGCTGCTGGACCTGGGCGTGGTGCGCCTGCCGGGACTGGAGGATTTTCCGCCGGAAAACATCCCCGGAACCGTTGCCTATATGGCGCCCGAAATGTTCCACGGCGAGGCCGGCAACGCCGCGACCGACATCTACGCGCTGGGCGTGACCCTGTTCCGCTGCTTCACCGGCATCTACCCGTACGGCAATGCCGACGCCACCAGCCAATCGCGGCAGGAGCGGCCACGCGATCTGGCGGCACTGCGCCCCGATCTGCCCGCCTGGGTGCAGGCCACGCTGCACCGCGCCATCGCGCTCGATCCCGCCCAGCGGTTCGCGGACGTGGTGGAGTTCGCGCATGAGTTCGAAGCCGGCCCGTCCTATGCACCGCCGCCGGCGCACCGGCCGCTGACATTATACGAGCGTTCGCCGGTGCGGTTCTGGCAGGCGATATCCGCGCTGCTGGCGCTGGGGCTGGCCGCGTCGCTGTGGTGGCGGTGAAGGACACGAACGCGGGGCGCGTGCGGGCGAGCGTACCGGACGCCGTCCCGGCCGTCATCGCGGGTCGCCGGCGGCATTCCGGGAATCGCAGGCGCGATCTATGGCATCATCGCAAAAATCGCCGGCTCGATCGGGCCCACCGTCACCGCGAGCGTTTGCGAGCGGCCCAGATGCCGGCCGCTGCGCAGATCGGTGATCGCCATGCGCCGCGGCAGCGTGAGCGTGACCGTCTCGCCCGCCTGACCAGGACTGCGCCGCTGCAATGCGACGATCGTGCGCGGTCCGGTGCTGAACGCGGTGATCGCGACATCCTGCGGCGACGAAACCCGGAACGGCGCCGCGATGCCCGCATGCGCGAGCAAGCCAGCGAGCGCCGCCGGATCGTTCGGCGCCACCAGCCGTGCAAGCCCAGCCGGCAGGCCGGGGCGTGGCAGGCGGCGGCTGTGCGCGTCGTAGCGGCCCGGCGGGCGGTCGGCGATCACCAGGCCACCGCGCGCGGCGAACGCGGCGATGGCACGCGCATCTGCGGGCGACAAAGCCAGAGCGTCCGGCAGGATCAGCGCCTTGCCGCGCAGCCCTGGCAGCATCGCCGCCGTCACGTAATGTGGCGTCAGGCCGAGCACTGACAGGTCCCTGACATAGCCGCGCAACGCGATGCGGAGCGCGTCGTCTTCCCACGCCTCCGCCGCGCCGCGTTCGATCCACGCGTCGCCCTGTGGCTGATGATCGAGCATCCACTGGGTACGAAAACTCGCCGGTGAATAGAGAATGGCGATCGGATCGACGTGCGGCACCGCGTGCGCGATGATCGGCGCGATGCGATGCAGTTCGGCAATCAGCGGAGCGTAGGCCGCGCCGCGCGGGCCCAGCGTGCCGTCGGCGCGCACGATGCTGTTGTCCGCGTCCCACAGGATCAGTCCGCGAGTGCCGCGCAGCACTGCGCGCCAGATGGCGAAGAAGTTCGGCGGCTGCGCCGCGAACGACGTGGTCAGCACGATCAGGCGCGGATTGAGCGAGCGTGCGATCGGCAGGTCTTCGCCGCCGTCGTACATCTCCATGACGTCGACGGCGCGCGCCAGGTGCGCGTAATCGTAGCCGCCCCAGCCGGGGATTTGCGCTCCTTCGATTCCCGCCAGCGCATGCCGATCGGCGGCGTGCACCGCATCGGTGCCGCGGCGCAGCGCGGTGGCGAACGCCACGTCCATCCAGGCCTTGAAATCCGCCCAGGCGGCGAAATTGCCGTCGGTGCGGCGCATGGCCTCGATGGTGGTTGCCGGTCGCACCGCGTCCCAGGTGGGGAAATGCGTGTCCCATTCGGCGTTCAAGGCAGCCAGGGACGGGTATTGCGAGCGCAGCCAGACCCGCATGGCGGCCAGTGAATCCGGGGAAAAATCGAAATCCCAGAACGCGGTCAGATCGGCGATGCCGGTTTCGTCGCCCAGGCAATAGTACAGCGGATGATACCGCCGCTGGTCGCGCACGATCGCGGTCAGCCGGGCGCCGATGCGTGCTTGCCACGCCGGATCCGACAGGCTGGGGTCGCGCATCAGCGCGGCGAGATCGTTTTCGTTGGCGCGATATTGCTGTTGCAGCGCGGCGAAGCGCCAGTTGACCGGCTTCCCCGGCGTCCAGCGGTGATAGGCGGAATAAAAATCCGTGGCTGCGTTTTCGATGTACCATCCGAGACCGGCCTTGATCAAAGGCGCGGTCTGCACCGTCAGCGGCGTTCCGGTACCGTCACGATCGGCGATGACCCCCGCGGCGGTGACGCCGATGCGTTTCAACGTGGCGAGTTGCGCGGGATTGCGCGGCTGCCATTCGATGACCGGGAAGCCGCGCCATGGATCGGCGAACGCGGGCGCCGCGATGGTCAGGCATGCGGCGGCAAGCAGCCAGCGAACGCCGGTCCGCGCCAGGGGGGTGCGGAGCGGCCTGTCAGGCGTCCGGCGGCGCCTCATCCGCATCCTGCTGCAACACTTCGCCGGCGAGGTACAGGCTGCCGCAGATCAGCACGCGCGCCGGGCCTGGCCCGGAGGCGATCGCCCGTAACGCATCCACGACGCGAGGTCCCGGCCGGGCCTGGCCGCCCGAGGCGGCAACGATCTCCGCCACCGGACGGGCGTCGTGCTGATGATCCTCGGCCACCGCCCATAACGTCGTTGCCAGCGGCAGCAGCGGACGCAGGAATTCTTCCGAATCCTTCGACCGTTTCATCCCGACGACCAGATGCACCGGCCGGTCGTTCCAGCCGCGCACATGCTCGGCCAGCACGGCGCCGGCGCCGGGATTGTGCCCGCCGTCGAGCCACAATTCCCAATCGCGCGGCAGATGCGTGGCCAGCCGGCGATGCAGGCGTTGCAGCCGCGCCGGCCATTGCGCCGACGCGATTCCGGCGCCGATTGCCGCATCGGGCAGGGCCAGGCCAGAGGCACGGAACGCGGCGATGGCGATGCCGGCGTTGTCCAGTTGGAATGCGCCGGGCAGCGACGGCGGCGGCAGATCGAGCGTGCTGTTGCCGTCCTGATAGCGAAAGCCGTGCGGTGCCGGCGCGACATCCCAGTCGTGGCCGCGCCGCCGCACCGCGGCGCCAACGCGTGCAGCCTGCGCCAGCAGCACCTCGAGAACCTCGGGCGGCTGGGCACCGATCGATACCGGCACCCCGGGTTTCATGATGCCGGCCTTCTCCGCCGCAATCGCGGCCACCGTGTCGCCCAGCAGGTCGCGATGATCGAGCGAGATCGAGGTGATGGCGCACGCCGCGGGACGGTCGATCACGTTGGTGGCGTCGCCGCGCCCGCCCAGGCCCACTTCCAGGACACAGATATCGGCTGGCGTCGCGGCGAACAAATGGAATGCCACCGCGGTGTTCACTTCGAACACGGTGATCGGCGCGCCGGCATTCACATGCTCCACATGGTCGAATGCCGCTTCCAATACCGCGTCCGAGACGATCTCGCCGGCGATGCGGATGCGTTCGTTCCACCGCACCAGATGCGGCGAGGTGTAGACGTGCACGCGCTGGCCCGCGGCCTCCGCCATCGCGCGCAGAAAGGCGCAGGTGCTGCCTTTGCCGTTGGTGCCGGCGACATGCAGCACCGGCGGCAGGCGGCGCTGCGGATTGCCAAGCCTGTCGAGCAAGGTGAGCAAGCGATCCAGGCTGAGGTCGATCAGCCGCGGATGCAGTCCATGCAGGCGGGCGACGATGCCGTCGATGCGGTTGGGCATTGGTAGCAACCTGGATGACAGAGCCACGCCGGCCTGCGTTACGCGGCCGCCAGTTCCTTGACGCGGAGCAGACCGACCAGTTGCGTCAGAGTGGCGCGCAGTTCGGTGCGCTTCACCACCATGTCGACGATGCCATGCTCGTGCAGGTATTCCGCGCGCTGGAAGCCTTCCGGCAGTTTTTCCCGCACGGTTTGCTCGATCACGCGGGCGCCGGCGAAGCCGATCAGGGCGCCGGGTTCGGCAATCTGGATGTCGCCCAGCATGGCAAAGCTGGCGGTGACGCCGCCGGTGGTGGGATCGGTGAGCACCACGATGACGGGCAGGCCGGCTTCCTTCACCAGGCGCGTCGCGATCACCGTGCGCGGCATCTGCATCAGGCTGATCGCGCCTTCCTGCATGCGCGCGCCGCCCGAGGCGGTGAACACGATCAGCGGCGCCTCTTGCAGCACCGCGAGCCGGGCGGCGGCGACGATGCCCTCGCCCACCGCGGCGCCCATCGAACCACCCATGAAGTCGAATTCCATGGCCGCAACGACCGCGGCGTGGCCGCCGATCCTGCCGTGCGCCACCACCAGCGCATCATCCTGATGGGTCTTGTCGCGCGCTTCCTTCAGCCGGTCGGTGTAGCGCTTGCTGTCGCGGAAGCGCAGCGGATCGGCGGGGACTTTCGGCAGTTCGATACGGGTGTAGCTGCCGTCGTCGAAGGTCCAGGCCAGGCGCTCGATGGCGCTGGCGCGCATGTGGTGGCCGCAATGCGGACAGACCTTCAGGTTGGTGGCGAGGTCGCGATGGAAAATCATCTGCTGGCACGACGGGCACTGCTGCCACAGATTCTCCGGCACCTCGCGGCGGGCGAACAGGGTGCGGATCTTGGGACGGACGAATTCGGTAAGCCAGTTCATGGGGAAAGGACCACGTGCCGCAATGACCTGGAGAGATTACTACGCCGGGTTGACTTGCTCCAGCCGGCGCAGCCATCGTTCGACGCGACATGACGTAGACGGCCCGGCGTGCTATCCGTTCGTCATGCCACCGCTCGTCCCGCCATCGCTGGTTCGCTCGATCGTCGCAACCTACGCGCCGCGGCGGATCGTATTGTTCGGCAGCCGCGCGCGGTAGAGCGGGGATGGCGACAGCGATCTCGATCTGTTGGTCGTGCTCGACGACGACGCGCCGCAGGAGGCATTGTCGTGGCGGAAGTGATACGAGGCGCGCAGGGACTATCCAGGGGCAGTAGATATCGTGCGCTGCCGCGAGCATGTGCTGGCGGAGCGGACACGGTTTGCCGGCTCCTTTGCAGACACCATCGCAAAGCAAGGTATCGTGGTCTATGAGCGGGGCCACGCCTGACCCGCCCGAACGGTGGATCGAGGCGCAGCCGTGGTTCCCCAAAGCCACTGAAGATCTGCAAATGGCGCAGCTTGCGATGGGTGTGCCTGTGCCGCTTATCGAACCTGCCGCCTATCATTGTCAGCAGGCGACCGAGAAACTCCTGAAGGGACTCCTGATCGGCTGCGGCATCGGGGTGCCGCGCACGCACGATCTCGAGCGGCTGGCGCGATTGCTTGACGAACGCGTCCCGGAAGTCACCGCGGACGTCCGGCAACTTGTCGTGCTGACGCCGTGGGCCGAAATAACGCGATAGCCTCAGCTTGAAACTGACGCCAGTATCAGCAGCGAAGATGTGCGGCAGGCAATTATCGCTCTGGTGACACTCAGCGAAACCGCCGCCGCGCTGGCGCTGCGCGAGGCGTCGGGCCATGGCACGGCGTAGCCGTGCGCTGACCACACTGTCCGGTTATATGTTCACCCGGGCCGCCCGCACCGCATCCGCCAGCGCGCGCACCTGATCCAGCACAACGCGCACCGCGTCAGGCCTGGCCCGTCCGGCCGCATCCAGATGCGCCGCCAGCGTGTCGAGCAATGCCGAGGCCACCACCGCGCCATCGGCGATCCGCGCCACCTCCGCCGCCTGTGCCGGGGTGCGCACGCCGAAGCCAATCGCGATCGGCAGGTCGGTTGCCTTGCGCACGCGCGGGATGGCGGCGGCGAGGTGCTCCGCCGTGGCGCTGCGTGTGCCGGTGATGCCGGTGATGGCGACGTAGTAGACGAAGCCCGAACTGCCTTCCAGCACGTGCACCAGCCGCGCATCGTCGGTGGTGGGCGCGACAAGGCGGATCACATCCAGTCCGCTGGCGGTGGCGAACGGCACCAGCATGTCGTTTTCTTCCGTCGGCAGATCGACGACGATCAGCCCATCCACCCCCGACGCCGCGGCGTCGGTGCAGAAACGCTCCGGCCCGTAGGACAGGATGGGATTCAAATACCCCATCAAGACGATCGGCGTGGCGTTGTCCTCGCGGCGGAAGTCGCGCACCATCGCCAGCACGCGCGCCATCTTCACGCCGGCCTTCAGCGCGCGCTTGCCGGCGGCCTGAACGATCGGGCCATCCGCCATCGGGTCGGTGAACGGCATGCCGATCTCGATCAGGTCGGCACCGGCGCCCGGCATGCCGCGGAGCAGGGCCATGGAGGTCGGGCCATCCGGGTCCCATGCCTCGAGGAACGGGATGAATGCGCCGCGTCCCTCGCATTTCAGCGCGGCGAAGCGTGTGGCGATGCGGCTCATGCGGGCAGGACCGTGTTTGGGTGAGCGTCAGTCAGGCCAAGGGGCTCCGCCCCTTGGAACCCCGTCAGAGGCCGCCGGCCCCTGGACCCCGAATCGGTTTTTTGTCGAGGTGGGCGGGCGAGTCCGTGCAGCGCGCGCCACCTCAGCCCGCCCCCCTCGATAAAAAACCGAAATGGGATGCAAGGGCTGCCGGCCCTTGCCAAGGGGTCCTGGGGGGCGGCGCCCCCCTGGCCTTGCTGACCCCCATTCAGACACGGTCCCGCCCGCATCAGAGCCGCACCCCCAGATGCTCGGCGACGGCAAAGATGTCCTTGTCGCCGCGACCGCACAGATTCAT